>Ga0114998_10000071_pt1 | contig 56307 bp, 46 predicted proteins | sample ArcticOcean_MG_C_5_FD_87044 | JGI IMG/M metagenome (GOLD analysis project Ga0114998, IMG submission 87044) | Marine microbial communities from western Arctic Ocean - ArcticOcean_MG_CB4_138 | ecosystem: Environmental > Aquatic > Marine > Oceanic | place: Arctic Ocean: Canada Basin | collected... | reverse complement strand
TGAAGTCATCCCCGGCGGCACCCAACCGCTACCGCGTTTTGGACATCGTCTTCCAGAGCCAGAAGCGTCTCCTCGCCCAGGAAAACTCCGACGAGAATCGCGATGCCCTCCTCGAAACCTGCACCAAGCTGGCCGGCGCGCCCGACGAGGTGGCGGATCTGCGCCTCGAGGCGGATTTACTGCTCATGGAGAGGGAACAGTCGATCAAAAACGCGGATGTGAAGGAGCGTGCCGTAGCGCTCAAGAAACTGATCGCACGTTATCGCGACACGCTGGGTGAGGCGAAGAGTCTGATGTTTGCCTCGCAGATCGCCCCGAAGCTCGAGGCCTTCGATTTGGAAATGCAGATCCTGCGCACCATGCAGGAGCGTTTTTCCGACCATCATGGCGTCATCGAGTTCCGCCGCAAAAGTCTCGCCGCTGGCCGTATCGAGGCGCTTTTTCGCGGCATCTTTACCTGCGCGGACGGAACCTCGTTGAGCTTCCCCGCTGATCGTCTGGGACATCCTTGCTTGATGGTGTTCTGGACGAAAAAGACGGAGGGTTTCGAGGTCGCCCTGAAACAGATCAACGAGTATGAGGAACTCCATCCGGGCCGCTTTGATTTCTACAGCTTCAATCTCGATGAGTTGCCGGACGCAGGAGAATCGACGCTGCGCGAGCTCGGATTTAAATGGACGGCGCTCCAACTTCCCGGTGGAAAGAACAGTCAGACCTTCCGCACCTATGGCCGACGGGAGCCGGTCAGCATCCTGGTCAATGCTTACGGATACACCTTGCTGTCGCCAACCGAGAACTATGGCCACGGCCAAGGGGGGAAGGTGAATCCCTACAAGTTCGACGATGTCAGGATCACCAGCGAGCGTTACCTGGCGCAGTTGCAGTCGTTATTCATTGGCGACTTTCTGGTGGCCAATTCAGAAATTCCAAAAACCGGCGGGTTGTCCGACCCGCTACGCGCGATCCAGGATTGCTTTGTCAAAGCTCCGCTCCGCTATCGGCTCACGCGCGAGGAGGCGTTGGTAAACTACGGGGAGGCATTAAAACTCTGCGCGGATGTGATTACAAAACATCCGCGGGATCTCGGTCTGTGGCGGGTCCGCAACCGCCGGATCATCGCCTTGTTGGGAATGTGGAAGATGGCTGCTGATCCTAAATATTTCGAACTGGCGGCAAAGGAAGCGCGCGCCTTGTTGGCGACGTCCCTGTCAGACGGTGCCGATATTGTTGCGCGATTTTGTCTGGCGAAAGAGGCGCTTCGTCAAAGCGGTGCTGAAGCCAAGTCGATCTTATCAGGACTAGTCGACGAGAGAGGAGGGAGCGCAATTGCCGTTGCCGCCGCAGCCGTTCTCGCCCTTGATGCCAATTCGCCGGAACTTCACAAACACTACCGCGAGGTTCTCCTTAAGAATGGCACCGGTGATCCAACGGTGTGGGAAGTGGCGGCGTTTTTGCGCGATCGCTACCACAGGTTGGATCTTCTGAAGGTCAAACTCTCGCGCCCCGAGCGCCGTGTCAGGGCTCGTTACGGGTATATCGTCTCGCCCCGCGAACATGCCGTCAACCACGGACTGGATCCGATGACCGAGCGCCTGCCTGAGATCGAGTTAAAGACGCTTGATGGTGGCGCGTTGAAGCTGCCGCGAGAGACGCAGGATAAATTGACCTTGCTGATGTTCGTCGAGCCTCCGGCTGATCCAGAGGCGGATTTTCCTGTTCCCTTGGATAAGAATGGGAAACCCCAGAAGAATGATCCCCTGAGAAGTGTCATGGCCTATGCCTTTGAATTCGCTGATCGGCACGTGCACAAAGAAGTTGAGGTGATCGCGGCGTTTCTCTGCGACGATGCCGAGCGGTTGAAGGTGTTGATGGCGAAAAACGAGTGGCCATGCCGGGCTGCGATGGTGCCGGGAGGTTTGAAAAATCCGATGGTCCGTCAGCTGGGGGTCCTTTCCTCCGATCGTATTCCCAACGTCTTCTTGTTGCGCCGTGATGGCACGGTCGCCTGGCACACCTCAGGGTTCACTTACAAATCCGACTTTGGTTACCCGTTTGCGATCAGGCTCGCGATGGGGGTTCACATCGAAGTGTGCGACACCGAGCTTGCCTACCGGGCGTTGGCAAATGCTGAATTTGCGAAAGCCAAAAAGATTTTCTCCGGCCCGTTCCTCCCTGGGAATGATGAACGCTACCGCTGGCGTGCCCCGCGTTTTCACGGACGGGCAATGGCGAACATGGGGTTAAATGATTGGAATTCCGCGCTGATTGACATCGATACGGCGATCGAGGCGCACAAAAAAGAGTTCGATCGCAAGGAAGATGAGCCGGGTGCGAGTCTGGTCGAGATGCGAACACTCAGAGCCCTCATCCTGGGGAAACTCGGTCGGGCCGAAGAGGCCAAAGCGGGTCAGGAACTGGCCGCCATCAATCCTACTCCTTATCCGTCATCCATCTACCAAATGTTCCACGACAAATTGAAAGAATTGAGACGTAAGTAGCCAATAATAATTAGCAACAAGAAAGCAATTGAGATTATGAAAGAACGAACAAAGATCAACGTGTTGAGATGGGCCATCGCAGCCCTGGTCGGCCTGTCCCAGGTTTCCATGGCCGCTAAAGCGCCCGAGCCTCTGACCCCGGAGGGCGAAGAGCTTCTGGCCACCTATTCGGCCACACTCGACTCGCTCAAGAAAGAGATCGCGGCAGCCCTTCCCAAAATGGATGAAGCCACGAGCAAGGCCTACTTCGCCGCCCACGGCGAGATTGCCAAACTACCGAAATTGCCGAACCCCAATGGCCTGAAAATGGCACCGGTGTCCTTCTGTGCCGGGAACCCGGCCTATGCTGAAACGCAAGCCAAGGCCTTGCTCGCCGCAAGGAAGGTGCTGAAAGAGGTGGGGCCATTCTTGGGAGGTGAGGAGATGCACGCTAAGCTCGCCAAGTGCGCTCTTCTGACAGCCGGTGCTCGTGAGATGGCTGCCTTTGCCAGCCTGGGCGACGAGGAGAAGTCTTATGTCGATGCGCTTCTCAACGACGACCAGTTGATCGTCGAGGTCATGGAGCTGGGCGGCGCCTACGAGAACAAATACGGTCAGGCGATCTGCAACTTCAAGGCCATCCAGAAGGCCAGTAAGAATGCTACGGAGAAGGACTTCTTTCGCCTCTGGGCACTGGCCAGTTCGCTGGAGCACCCTGATGGAAACCATGTGCCTGAAGGAAAGACGGCCCCGGAAGCCATCGTGGCGTTTTACCTGAACTATGAAAAAGCCTGCCTCAATGGTGAACTCGATCCTGCCTTTCCCACCCTAACCGCTTGGAACTGCCGCTTTATTTTTCCGTTTCGCCCCCTTGAATCGATGATTTGGATGAGGAAGATGGTGCGCAATTTCCGGCCCGATCATATGGGCTTGGATTACAAGTGGCGCTACTGCCGCATCACCAAGACCGATGTTCCCTACACGTCGAATGTTCAGAGGCCAGTCCGTCCTGATCTGAATCTCTTGAGCATGCAGGATTACTTCCTCGAGGGGGGAATCTGTGGCCCACGGGCCTTTACCGGCAGGGCCGCGACCCACGCTTTTGGCATTCCCTCTCGTCCCGCTCCGCAAACCGGGCATGCCGCGATCAGTCATTGGACGCCAGGTGGATGGGTGACTGTTTTTGGCGCGCATTGGACCTTCAATCATTTTCGGGGGCAGTGTGGTCTCGACTTCGAATTGGAATCCCGGGCGCGCAGCGTGCCGGAGGAGTATGCCCAGGTGCACCGTGCGAATTGGCTGGGTGATGCCTTCGGTGAACCAATCGTCGCTCGCATGCAGTTCGGTGTCGGGGGAGGGCTCTGGAAATCATTAGCCCACTACAAGAAGCTGGCCATCGTCGAGGACGCTGAACTGATAGAGCTCGAGTCCGTCGGCGCCGAGTTTGCTGAATCAAATGAAGCTGCGATCTCCCCCAATTCGGATTGGGAGGAAGACGACGGCACCCCTGAAGAGGAGGCGAACAAGTTTCCACAGGTGGAACTGACGGCCGCGGACACGACCATCACCACGGATGAGAACGGCGTCATCACCATTCCCGTTGCCGTCTGCTCCAAGCCGGAGAGCACCGAGAAAATTCGCTTCATGAAAAGTTATGATGATCAGTTTGTCCAAATGCATTATAACCTCGCCGGGATTCGCCCCGAACTCCGATCCTATACGGTCAATGTTCTCGAGGCTGGGAAATACAATTTCACCGCTAGTGTGTGCACCGTCACTGTGGATAGGTCCTTCACGATCCGAGCCAACAGACGCAATATGCACGAAGTTAAAGCGCCGTTAACCCTCGGTGATTGGATGGAAACCGAGCCAGTAGCCATGGAGTTCAAGGCTGGAAGAAACAAGCTACAACTCACTCTGAGAGCTCCCAACAAAGGGATCAGTATTAAGTGCTTCACGCTCACCCCGATCAAGTAAAACGGATGAAATTGATCACTGCCGCAGTATGGATGCTACTGACCTTGACTCCCGCCATCACTATGGCGGGTGGCAAGCACCTGTTCATCCTCTCAGGCCAGTCGAACATGGCCGGAATGAAGCCGGAAGTGTCATTCACACCCGCCGTCACCAAGGCGTTTGGTAAAGAAAATATCATCGTCGCTAAAAGCGCCTATAGCGGGGCGTCGATCCGAAGCTGGGCGAAGTCGAACCACGAATTTCCTCCTCCAACGAGAGGCCGTGTGCCCAAGGTGAGGGGTCATTTTCACGAGACGATGATCACCGTGGTGAAGGCCGCCATTAAGGACCAGTCGCTGAAAACCGTCACTTTCGTTTGGATGCAGGGTGAGTCGGACCTGAACAACACGGCCTACGACGCCTACCTGAAGGAGCTGCTCGAACAGTTGCAAACCGATCTGGCCTTCAAGAAGATCAACCTTGTCATCGGACGGATCAGCGACGCCGGACTTGATGTTCAGAAGAGACTGAAGGGGCGTTTGACCATCCGCCGGATTCAGCAAGAGTTCGCCGAGGCCCATCCACGAGGAGCTTGGGTCGATACCGATGATTTGAATGATCGAAAGGTGGAGGACACGGTGGTCAACGATCTTCACTACACGAGGGAAGGGTATTTGACTCTGGGCGCCCGGTTTGCAGACAAGGCGATCGCTTTGATCAAGAGCCCGGTCAAGGAGGGGGAGTGATCCTTCGATTCCCTATGGATAGGGAACCCTCGGCTGGCGAGGTGCTCTTTAGCGAGTGAGCTATTCACCCTGCAATCAGGGATGACCGAGGGCCATCCTTTTTCGGCGGTATCTTCCTAAGATCCCGCATAAACCTCCAGATTGTAATGATAGGGGCGTTCGAGATTGATCATCAGAGCAACACGCCTCTGTTTGGTTATTGAGGTGATTGCGGCTAACGATTTTCTTAATCCCTTGCCGCCCCCTGAAGTTCCTTCTCATAAAATGTTCCGAGGAGGGTTTTCCAGGGAGGGCGCGGTTGAGGTCTCGCTGGAAGGGGGCTGGTTAGAGGAAGGATTTCAGCTGACAATGGGAGAACTCCTCTTCGCCAACGTGTCCCGTTTAGAAGAGCCATGTCTTCGGATTTAGGTTTGTCTCTTCAAGGCAAAGTAATTATCCTAGAATTAAATGCAAATGAGCGAGCGTCCTTCTACAAGACAAATGATGATTTCATTGATTGTCTTACTTGGGGCATCTTCCATCGCTCTGGCCGAGACCGTTGCACGAAAGTGGAATGAAGAGAACCTTGCCGCAATCCGGCTCGACTTCCCCGCACCCACCGTTCACGCCCGTAATCTCTTCCATCTCTCCGCTGCGATGTGGGACGCCTGGGCTGCTTATGACCCCGCCACCATCGGCTATCTTCATAATGAACCTGCCCTCGTTCCGGACGGATCCACCCTTGCAGAAGCTCGTGAGCAAGCGATCAGCTTCGCTGCCTGCCGCATCTTGAAACATCGCTATGCTCTTTCAGTAAATGCCACCACTACCCTGCCTGCTCTCAATGACCTCATGACAGCACTGGGATATGACGGCGCCGAAACCTCCACAGTCGGCGAATCACCTGCTGCCGTCGGAAACCGGATTGCGGCCGCCATCATCAACTACGGAGCAGGAGACGGGGCTAACGAGAGCACGGCTCCCGGTTACACCGACGACACCGGATATTCCTCGGTAAACTCACCTCTGATTCTCAGCACCAACGACACAGCATCACGATACCCGAACGGGTGGTCGAATCTCAACCGATGGCAACCCCTGGCCTTCAACGTGGCTTTAACCCAAAACGGACAGATTGCCGCAAAAGTCCAAAAATTCGTCAGCCCCCAGTGGGGAAGGGTGAAAGGCTTTGGCCTTTATTCCTTCGACCAGACCACCGAGGGCCTCTTCTTCGATCCCGGCGCCCCCCCCAAACTCGACGGAACGGGAGATCTCGCATATAAGAACAACGCCGTCGAGGTTCTGGAATACTCAGCACTCCTCGACCCAGCCGATCCCGCAGCGATCAATCTCTCCCCCTCAGCCCGGGGAAACAATCCGCTCGGTACCAATGACGGAATCGGTCATCCCATCAATCCAGTCACGGGAGTTTCCTATCCTGACAATATTGTCCGACATGCCGACTTTGGCCGCTGCGCCGCAGAGTATTGGGCCGATGGTCCGGAGTCGGAAACCCCGCCGGGACACTGGAATCTCGTCGCTAATGACGTCACCGATGCCATTCTGGCAGACCCCTCACTAGCGCTCCGAATTTCCAACACCGGCCCCGTAGTAGAGACTCTGGAATGGGAGTTGAAACTTTACCTCGCCCTAAACGCCGCCCTTCACAACACCGCCGTTGCGGTTTGGGGAGTGAAGGAGCACTATGACTACGTCCGCCCCATTTCCGCGATCCGATTCCTCGGACGACGCGGTGACCTGCCCCTCGTCCCCGGGCTGGTGGAGCAGGTGACCTCCGCGACTGCTAATACCTACCACAGCCACCTCTCCTTCGACCTCGGTGAAATCGCCGTCTACACATGGCCAGGCGAACCGGATGACCCGGAAACCGAAGCAGGCGGTCGCGCATGGATTCTGGCCGAGGCATGGCTACCCTACCAAAGAGACGCCTTTGTGACCCCGGCCTTCGCTGGATACGTTTCTGGCCACTCGGCCTTCAGTCGGGCTGCTGCCGAAGTCATGACCCTGATCACCGGCACTCCGTATTTTCCCGGAGGGTTTTTTTCCCACACCATTCCGGCGGGTGGACTTCGATTCGAAGCAGGTCCGACCGACGACGTCTCCCTGCAATGGGCCACCTATTACGATGCGGCCGACGAAGCAGGAGAATCACGACTCTACGGCGGGATTCATGTCTCTCCTGATGATGGACCGGGCCGGATCATGGGCTCCGCAATCGGACAAAGCGCCTTCGCTCACGCCGAAAAGTTCTGGGACGGTTCCATTATTAAAAATACTCCCATCACCCTCGCCTCAAATGGCGAAGTGATTTGCCAAACCGTCCCTGGATATCACTACACTCTGGAAAGCGGTATCGACCTGGGCTCTTTCCCTGTGATCGAAGCCACTCCCGGTATCGCTACAGGCCATCTCGAGACCTTGGCCGTCCCCATCACCGATCCCAGTCGATTTTTCCGGATGAGAATCATCGCTCCGCAGCGGTAACCTCAAAAGTCCTAGCAGTCTATCTCTCTTCGGCCTCTGCATTCTTTGCTTCCTGATTGCCTTCTGCTAAGCTAGCTCGGAAGAGCATCTGGCTCTTTCTACCACCGCAAAGCGCTAGAATTGAGAAATTTAAAGTAGACATTTGACTCTTCTGTTTTGCGGAGGGGCCTTGAGCAAAGCCTTTCCCAGATTACGACGAAACGAGGGTTGGCAGAATGAGGCGATTGTTGGAAAGCCTTTGTTAACGTGACTGGCATTCCTACGCAGCGGTTGAGGCTGATAAACCTAAGTCCCCCAGAGTGAGGGGCCGGTTGCCAGGCTCTTCGGCATGAGCGCCAAGACGATCAAACGCTACGATCATTATTTTCCCTGCTTGCCGGAAGGAAAACTGGTGTCCCACGACATCTATGATATTCAGGCGAATATCAGTTACGTGACTATCGGGCGAGCGCTGAAACGAGCTCTCCTGCCCGCTCTTTAAAAGTCGAAAGTGGTGTTGCCGCCGACAGCCACAGAAAAGAGCCAGCGCCTCGCGGCACCGGCTCTTTAAAAGTCTTGGTATTCGACTTGTCCTGACTCCTGCTACTAGCGGTTGCGGCGAAGGAACATTGCTCCGAGTCCGCCCACGAGGAGTATCGCAGAAGAAGGTTCAGGAATGGCGTCGAGTTGGAATCCGTTGATCCCCCAGATTTGAGAGTGCACAGCTCCTCCGGAATACGGAGCGAAACGAAGGACATCGGCGCCGGTTGCGGTGAAATCGAAGGAGTAAACAGACGGAAGACTGAATGCGTCCGGTCCAGATTCCCGAAGGGCACCCGAATCTGGGTTACCGCCTGTGCTACTGTCGGTCATTACTCCGTCAGCCAACTTACCCCAGTCCGCTCCGCCGTTTGGGGAGCCCCAGGCTGCGAATGTACCGTGCACGTTTTCTGTGTCGTGGTGAAGAGATTTCCAGTTATAAACCTGACCTGGAGTAAGCCCGGTAAAACTGAGAGTCATGTAGGAAGGCGTTCCTGTGGTTCCATCCCAGTTTCCGTTACCCCCGTTCCCTGTACGGGTATCCGTTCCGAGAAAGTCGGTGACTAGGTTGAGGTCGCCGCTAGCGTTGTCCCATTGATTGTCGTTACCCGCACCGCGATCGATCATCTGCTGGACGCGGTTGTCTACGGTATTTGGCCACGCTGGGGTGACAGAAATGCCGCCAAAGGTTTGGGTGGTAAAATCAGCAGCTACCTCGTGGCCAGCGTCATAGCTGCTCCAGCCTTCCTGTGGATGAGGACCACCATCCTGGCTAGTGGAGTTAAAATCGACTCGGAGCGCGATGACTCCAAAACTGGTGGCGGTAGCAAGAGACGATACGAGACCGCCAAGAATAAGTTTTTTCATGATGTGGTAGTTGATAGGGTTCTTTTATAGACGCAAATACTGCGTTGCCGCAGCCTTTCTGTATTGCAGATCTGGCATCTAAATCAAATTCAGCGATCGACTGCAAGTGCAAAATGCAACTTCGAGGACTAGGTGGACCCTTCTAACCGAGGGCGCTCTCCAGCGCCCTAAGCCCGCTGATGGAAACTACGTGCCAGAAAGAAAAACCGCACCAGAAGCCATCACAGAATATTTCTTAAGCTATTAAAAATCCTACCTAGGCGGTGGGCTCGACCCAGCAATGAACACACTCACTTCCTAAGATTGGCGCTTTCTTTTTGCTTTCAGGCCACCTGAATCAGTGATTTGGATCAGGAATATGATCCGCAATTACCCCAATCATATGAAGTTGGGTTATAATTGGCGCTGCCGCCGCATCACCAATTGCAATGTTCCTCATCCGGCTAATGCAGGCGAGGTGGCTGGTCCAGCCAGGTAGAGCATCGTCCACATAAAACTCGTTAACTGATTAATTTTGAGTAATCTAGAAAGTTTATTATTATTGGTATACCTTGGGGAGCTTGGGCGTCACTCCGAGTTTCTCGTAGTTGAAACCACTGGCGAGCGGTGAGTAGGACGCGACGTAATCGACGCTACGAGCCTTGGTGATTTTTGATTCCAATCCCATACCCCAGTATGCGGCATTGATGACAAGTCTGCGGAGCCCGGCGCTTTGGAGGTCTCTGGCACTTCCCATGGTGGAGTTGAAAACACGGGCTTTTTGTCCTTTGGTTGTTGTCCAGTTTTTGAACCAAGCGACGGGGAGCGGGACCTTTTTGGTGTTCGGTTTGTCGTTCGGGCTCCGGCCCATGAGGGGTTGTCCCCACACCAAGGCGGTGCAGTCTTTCGGCAGCCCGGTTCCTTCTTTGTAAGTTCGGTAGACGTCAGATGGTCCCCAAATGTCGCTCACACCCCGGGCAATGGGGTGGTCTTTGAGTTCTTCAACAATGTTGCCACGAGTGGAATCAGCATGCCATCGGCCGTGGTGGCCCATGAAGGCTCCCCCGATGAGATCCCGGCCAAAGTTGACGTCCTTTCCGTCGATCTTGTAGGGAAGGTTTCCGCGGAAGCCATGGTTTGCGGTGCGCAGGGCTATTGAGGGCTTTCCTGAGTCTAGGTGGCTGACGATGAGGTCGAGCTGTTCTTTTGGCAATGTCAGAAGCCGGTGAAAGAAGATGACGAGATCGGCAGATGCGAGGTGCTCCAGGCCGGGGATGTTATGAATCTTGAAATCTGCCTCTTTTCCTTTTTGAGGATAGACCGGCATGGTGGGATCGACTTCTCCCTTATCATTGACTCCGAAAAGGACGGTGCAATCAAAGCCGTGATGTTTACTGAGAATTCCGGCCATCATGGGCATGGCTTGCTCACTGCGGTATTCTTGATCGGCCGCAATTAAGACAATGTGTTTGCCCTTTCCTGGTCCGTCCGCACCGGGGTAAGTGAGCCATTTTGGGCTTTCTGGAACGGGATGGGCGAGTGATTGCAGGCAACCGAGGCTGAGTAAGAGGAGGCCTTTAAGGCTGAGTTTTTTTTTGGAGAACATTTGGAGTAACCTGTAAGTGGTGTGGGAAAGATGGTTATTTGAGGAGAAGCAATTTCGGTGTTTGGTCGGCGGACTCGATGGCTTGAATCGTTTCTTCGAGAATCTTCGCTTTTTGAAGGCTCAGTTTCTTGGGGAAGTTTTTCTCTCCTGCGGCAAAGAAAGCCACTGTTTTCTTGAGGGCGGGAATCGACGACTTGGCATGGGTTCCATACTTCAGGAGAAGTTCGGTGATGCGCGGCGTTCTCTTTTCACTGGCCCAGGGGTTTTGCGTGCGGATGTAGTCAGCACAGGCTTCGATTCCTTCTTCGATGCGATGATTGGCCAATATTTGCAGGCCCTCCATACGAATCTCGTCTGCAAACATGATACCGCTGGGGGAAGGGTTTTCGACAGCCTCCAGAATGGCGGGAAGTAGAGGTTTGATTTCATCTTGCGAGAGATTTCGGAAGACTGATCCAAGACTGCCCCGCGCACGACCGTCTTCGTTTTTTAATCCAGCACGGACGGCTTTGAAGAGAACCTTGCGATCGACTCCATCCAAGGAACGGCTGAGCATGCCGCCGCGATTGTTGAAGAGGGCGAAAGAGAAATACCGTTGCTGCATTCCACGGGGGTCATTTTTGAGATCAGCCTGTGTCATGAGTTCGAGGAGTGTTGCTGCCGTTTCCATCGCGGGTTTACCGATGGCTGCGAGAGCTTCGGCAGATTTGATTCTGAGCCAGAGGTCTTGCGTGGCGAGGTTTTCCTTCAAGGCGTCGACCGCTGGTGCTCCACGTCCCCGGAGGGCTGTTAAAGCCTGACTGGCGCCGTAGCGTGATTCGAGATCAGATGCTTTGAGAAGCTTGATGAGAGGTTCAATTTGAATGTCTTTCCGTCGAGCGAAAGCCATGGCAGCCCGCTCGCGAACGACGGGTGACCAACTGGTGAGGCATTCCAGGAGGGTGTCTCCATTCATGGAATCATAGGCGCTGGTGCGGTCCTTGTTGTTCCATCCTCGTCCGTCGAGGATGATGCGTTTCGCGGTTTTGGCATCGAGCTGGGGGACGATGGAAGGACGCTTGCCGGTGAGGAATATTTTCTTCAACGGCATGGCGTAGGCGAGGAGGTAGGCCCCGGTGCAATCCCAGTTTGCGTAGCTGTCCTTCTTTGTTTGAGGCGGTCCGAGGTGAGCGAAGGTGCCATCCCACTCTCGGGCCAGATCAAAGTACCACGCGCCGAATTCTTCCATCCATGCGCCGGTGGCGTGGGGGCCAGATTGAGCTACGGCAGGTAATGACCAAAGGATGTTGAAGAAGTTTCCGGTATGGCCGGTGTCGCGTTCAGGCCCATGAGAAGCGAGGCTCATCTTTGAGAAAAATTCCGCCGGTTTGGGTTCGTTGAGCAGGTTAAAGAGAACGGCGGTCATGCCAGACTTTCCATTGTCTTCGTGAGTCTCGATCCAGGGGTGATGGTCGCCGTAGGGGAGCGCTCCCTTGTCGGTGTAGAACCGGAGGAGGCGGGTGCTTTGGTCAATGGCACGGGTGAGAGCAGGATCATCGACGCCAGCTGCCCGGGCCATTACGAGTGAAATCGTGAGGGGGATTCCGGGAGCATTCATCATGCCATATCCCGCGAGTCGTCCGTCGGGATTTGAAAAACGGTGGCCCCAGGAGCCGACGCTGCTTTGGCCGTTTGCCGCTTCGAGAGAGAGTCGCCGAAGACCGTCGATGAACGATTGATCACCGGTGGCCATGGTGTATTCGGCGAGGAGGATGATGGCGTAACCGTAATACCAGGTTTGCATGCTGTCATTGGAGAAGTCAGAGGCCCATTTGACTTCCTTTCGCACGATGGAATGATATTTTTTATCGCCACTCGAAAGAAGGGCGAGGGCATTGAGCGAGCGGGTGATGGGATTCTCGCGATAGTTCTTTGCCACGATGCGTTGCGCGAGAATCTGGCAGCCTTGTTCAAAGATGCGTTGGGATTTTTGACAGTCGTAAGGAGCTGTTGCGCTATAGTTTCCGAGAACGGGGAGAGTTAAGGTGACGGTCTCTTTGTTACCGCTACGCCAGCGGATGAGGGAGAGCCTGCCGTCCGATGCTTCGGAAGATGTGAGAGCTTTGCCCATCTCAGTACGAGGATCATACGAGAAGGGTTTTCCACTCACTCCGAGAAGCACATCTCCGATAGCTAGGATGTCTTCAGCGGGTGAGCCCTTGGCGACCCCGGTGATGAAGATTTGTCGGGCGTCGCTTGTCACCATTTTGTCGCTGAAGATCCAACCTCGTGCGCCTGTCGCTCCGAGGTTCCAGTCGTGCTTGGCACCTTCCGGGATGGGGTCGCCCTTGGTGAAGTCGGGCAAGGTCATCTTGCCCGTGGGGCCAGCTCCAGTTGCTGGAAGAAAAAGGAGCGCAGCGAGTGCCAGAAAGAGAGGTTGTGAAAGATTCATAATCGTTGATGATTAAAGGTTCTATTGATCTTCCCTTTTTTGAGGTATAACATGGTAGAGGTCTTCGCCATAGTGTGGTTTGAGAGGCCAAGTGTCGCTACGGAAAGGAAAGGCGGGGAGTTCCTTGCCATTCATCAAGGTCCCAAGTGGGAGATTTGACCAAGCGTAGCGTACGGCGACCGGGTCAGTGACCGCGTCGCACCAGACTTCTACTTCGGGAGTTTTTCCCCGTCCGCCTGCCACGCGGGCCAAGGCGTGATGGAAGACTTGATCCGAGCCTGCGAGGTAGAACCCCCGAGCGTCCGTCTGGTCGAATCGAAGGCCCTCAGATCCAGTTTTTTCAAAGTGGATGACGATCTTATTCTCTTTCTTCTCCATCGTTTTGTAGATGGGGCCATGCCATTGCAAAGGTTGCTGGGGGCGGGTGGCATCAGTGATGCCATGAACGGTTGAGAGTGCCCAGCGAGCCGAGCGATCACCGACGGGATACTTGCGGCCGGGATGAATGTTGGAGTCGCTGTTGGCATCAAAGCTAACAATGAGCCCGGTGTTGGGGGTGTCGCGCCATGTGAGGTGTTGCTGTTCCCGAATCACGTTGGTGTGATGATTCATGTCGTAGGTCATGGACCGGCGAGTACTCCATCCGGCAATCTGGATGATACCGAAGGGGAGGTCCTTGTCCTGGAAAATTTTTCGCCAGTCGGAAATGACAGCGGGGAAGGTTTCGCGGAAGGGGATCCAGGTGTTTCCAAAGGCGTTGTTTTCGCCTTGGTAGAAGAGTATGCCGCGAACCGAGAGTCCGGAGAGAGGCATGATCATGGCATTGAGAGCTCCTGAAGGAATGCGTCCTTGGTCAGGGTTTTGATAGCTCTTGGGGTTTGGTTTTCCACCGGGAGATTTTTCTCCCTTTGCTTTGGCTACTTTTGCAAGGGCTTCCCATTTCTCGAGATCGGAGGTGAGACGTTTGGCCGCTCCTTCCTCGCGTCCCGCATCGATCCAAGTTTGGCACTTTGCTTCGTATTCTTCGAGGTAAGGTTTAACCGTTGGGAGTGTCTCGAGCGTTTCGCGGGTGACCCAGTGTTGGGCCATGGTGCCTCCCCAAGCTGCATTGACCAATCCGATGGGGACATCAAGTCGACGATGGAGTCTCTGTCCAAAGAAGTAGGCGACACCGGAACAATCACCAATCGTTTCGGGAGAACAGGTTTGCCAGGTGCCAGCTCCGTTTTCGGCGGGAAAGTCTTCCCGGGGTTCAGGGAGACCTTCGGGTTCGATTCGGATGAAACGAATGGCAGGATAACGGGCGCTGGGAATTTCGACATCGGCATCGCGTGAACTCCGCAGGCGCCATTCCATATTGCTTTGTCCTCCGCAGACCCAGAGATCACCCACGAGGATGTTTTCGTAAGTGATGGAAAGGTCGCCGGATTTTACTTTGAGAAACTGTCCGGTGGCATTGGCTTCCATCGCTTTAAGAGTGATGAGCCACTTGCCGTCCTTTCCGGAGGTGATGGTCTTTTCCTGCCCCGAAAAAGAAACAGTGACGTCTTTCTCATTCTCCGCCCATCCCCAGATGCGGACTGGTTTGTCGCGTTGGAGGACCATTTGACTTCCGAAAATATTGGGGAGTCGCAGCTGACCTTGAGCGCACAGGCAAAGGTGGCAAATGAGGAGTAGGATGATTGGGGGAATTTTCATGATGGAAGAAGTCGATTGGATGATGAATTACTCACGCCATCAACTCAGCCAGAGGGCCGGTGAGGTCGTGGTTTTTGAGGTCGGAATCTGTCTGTCCGAGGGTCTCGGGCGAGGGGATGGCGGCAGCTTGCATGAGTGTGAGGTGGAGATTTTCGATCGTCCGGTGGCCAGTTTAGCAGCGTGCGAAGTTTTGAAGGTAACGTTCCAACCTCATCACGGTCCGTGGGTAGACACGCAGGTGAGAACAGTCGAGGCACAATTATTGAATGACGAGGTCATTCCCGGACGGGTGGTCACCGTCGTTGTGCAGTTTTATATCTCCGCCAGCGACACTCTGGGAGGCGCATCAATATTTCCTACCGGTGGGTTCGACTTGCGGGTCTTGATGAAAATCGATGACAGCCTCACTGCGACCAACGGTTAGTATAATTTCCGGGTGATTCTGACCAATGCGGATTGCGACCTTATACTGCAAGGTCGGATCGTATTATTCTACTCATCGCTACCCCAATTCTTCTGGGTAGTTCGATTACGGTCGCCGAAAAGAAGGATCCGGAAGGCTCGCCACTCCCCATGGTATCGCGTTGTGAAGGTGCGGGGTGAAAAGGGCATGCGCATTTAGACGAGAACGATACTTAATCGCATGGAAAGAAGGATGATGAAAAACGCGATGGGGTAGTTTATTTGATTTTGTTGTAACCTTCGCTTTATTCCCTTCGAATACCTTGTTAGCAACCTACAAAGTTAAATCCATCAAGATGAATCTTATTTACTTTCTTCCCTCATCAGCCCTTTTCCAATCGGGGTCACGTTTTCTAAAGAGCAAGCTTGTGCGAATGGCGCTCGCTCTTGTGTTCCTCGCGCTCGCGATACAGCCGAATGCGGAGGCGGGAGAGTTCCGGACCTGGACTGCTGCTGACGGGCGGACTCTGGAGGCCGAGTTTGTCTCGGCGAACGAGAGAAGTGTAACCTTGCGTCGCAAAACGGACCGGAAGCGTTTTACTTTATCGCTTGAAAAGATTTCGGAGGCGGATCGCAATTGGATCGAGGAGGCTCTCGAGGACCAGACCGGCCCTGGGGAGAAAAAACCGAGTGGGATTTTTGAAGATCGCTTGACGAAAGATTGGGAGAAGATGGAGTATGAGAGTCTGAAATTCCGCTTTTACGGCGACAAGAAAATGAGCTCGAAGAAGCGCTACCCGATCTTGATTTTCCTACACGGAAGAGGATCCGGAGGAACCGACAACGAGAAGCAACTCAATGGCATCGTCCGTAACTTTGCCAGCGGAGGATTTCATCGTGAAAATCCTTCATTTATTTTGGCCCCGCAATGCCCGGATGATACCAAGGGCTGGAATGGCGAGTATCTTGAAGATGTGATTGGGCTCGTGAAATCTGCGATTAAGAATCTCCCTGTCGATGAAGAGCGTGTCTACATCACGGGCGTCTCGATGGGCGGGTTCGGAACTTGGTCAGCTATTGCGAAGGCTCCCGAGCTTTTCGCGGCGGCGGTTCCGGTTTGTGGCGGAGGAAATCCTGCGACTGCGAAGTCGATTAAGGATATCCCGATCTGGACTCATCATGGGGTGGCTGATCCCATTGTGAGTGTTGAATTCACTCGACGAATGGTGACAGCGCTGGAGAAAGCGCAAGGGAACATCAAATACACTGAATACGATGAGGCATCCGGCATTAAACACGATGCCTGGACTCCATGCTACGGAAATCCTAAAGTCTACGAGTGGATATATGAGCAGCGAAAAGGAAAGAAGGTTGGGAAGTAGTTCTTTGGTGGCGAAGTTACGTTCGTAGTTTTCCCCAAGGTCCGGCATGAAGATGCACTTTTCCTAGGATTCGATAGGTAATTTCCTCTGGGAATGCTTCTTCCTGTTGCTGAAGGACGTGCCTGGACCAGTGTCGATGGTCGCAAGACTGAAGGTAAGATGAAATCTTACGATGCCGCTAGTGGAAAGGTGACGGTGATTTTTCCTAATGGAAGGCGGGCTATTTTTGCACAGGACAAGCTGCCGAATGAAGATATTGCGTGGCTCAAGAGAACGGTAACCGGAGCCCTTGGGCTGGGACCTTCTCACCCTTTCGGAACCGAACCTTATGAGCAAGGTGGAAAAACACAGCCCGGATATCGCGGGACTCCCATCGACCTCCAGTGATCCAGGCCAATTCTGGGGGAGTCAAAAAAATGAATCAATTGTATGGCAACTCATTTAAGAGTATACTGCGACATTACATCAAAAAAAAGACCTGCCAGTTAGCATGCCCCGAGAATTCAGCTCCCGTTTTGTTGCTTGTAAACTCACTCTCGCGGCGAGCTTGCTTCTGCACGCGCCGGGCGCCCTAGCCGAATCAGAGCGCTTGGAATTCAACCGGGACATCCGTCCGATCCTTTCCGACAAGTGCTTCGCGTGCCACGGATTCGATGCCAATGAGCGCAAGGCCGATCTGAGACTCGATATCCCAGAGGGCGCCTACGCCCTCAACGATGACATCCAGGCCATCAAGCCAGGTGACCTACAGTCAAGCGAGGTCTGGCGACGTATCACCAGCACGGATGAGGACGAAGTGATGCCGCCACCGGAGAGCAATAAGCACCTGACGGACGTCGAGAAGGACCTGCTCAAACGCTGGATCGAGAAAGGTGCTCAATACCAACTCCATTGGGCTTTTGTTCCACCAAAAAAGAGGGTGCCGCCGTCTGTGACTGGAGCACGGAATCTGATTGATCAGTTTATCGTCTCGCGCCTTAAAAAAGAAGGGCTAACCCTCTCGCCGGAGGCGAATCGCAACACGCTTGCCCGCCGGGTGACTTTGGATCTCACTGGGCTACCGCCGACGCCACAGCAAGTGGCTCAATTTCTCGGCGATACCTCACCCGACGCCTACGACCATTTGGTAGATCGTTTGATATCGACACGTGACTATGCCGAACGCCGCGCCCAAGACTGGCTTGATCTCGCACGCTATGCCGACACGCGTGGTTTCGCCGATGACAAGAAGCGCGAGATCTGGCCCTATCGGGATTGGGTTGTTCGAGCGCTTCACCGTAACATGCCTTTCGATCAGTTCACCATTGCTCAGCTCGCAGGAGACATGCTGCCAAATGCAAGTGATGACCAACGCCTTGCCACCGGCTTTCATCGCAACGCTCCACAAGCACGAGGTCAAACTTATCCGGAAGAGGAATATCGTCTCAAGGGCGTTACCGACCGGGTAAATACCACCGGCAAGGTTTGGCTTGGACTCACGATGGAATGTGCGGAGTGCCATGACCACAAGTTCGATCCGATCAGCCAGCGTGATTATTATTCTCTCTTCGCAATTTTTAATAACGTCGAGCATCAAGGGAAGGGGATGAGTCAAGGAGGTCCTACGATGAACTATGAGAATTCTTCGGGATTACACGATGAGCAATTAGCGGCGAAGCGCAGACGGATCGACTCAGAACTGGCGGCGGCGCGTCGGGTTTTGCCAGCTCCCAAGAAAATCAGCGAAGCCGGTTTGCTGGGCGAGTGGAATGGCGTCCATCCTGATGCAGGTGATCAAAAGTTCAATATCACCGGTGACCTCACCATCTCGGCTCGAATTAAAACCCGCCAAGCGGTTTCAGACTTGGTTTCGAAATACGATTGGCGTGGCGGGCAGCGTAGCTTTGTCTTTGGGATCGGTGGTGAGGGTGAAGAGGAAGCCATACCGGGACACTTGTTTTTCTGGGTCTCTTCACAGAATGATCCCTTCGCTGGTATTTCAGTCTTCGGGAGCCATTCCGTGAACGACGGACAAGAGCACCAGGTTGCCGTCGTTTTCGAGGCCGGAAAATCGGTGCGCCTGTTCGTCGATGGGATCGAGGACAAAGCCGCTCGCTCCATAGGCGAAGTGCCAGAGACGATTGCGATATCCGATCGGCATCTGGCGATTGGCGTGGGTTATGAAGCAAGCAACGAGGCAAAGGCTCATCGATTTGAAGGGAGTCTGAGCAAAGTGCGACTCTACAATCGCGCGCATGGAGATGAACTTGGTTCAGGTGAAGCGGGTGAGAAAGTGGCAAACCTGTTGGCGACCATCATCGAGTTGGACGGGAAGAAGGCAGGGGTCAAGAGTATCAAGGTTCCGGTCATGCGTGAGTTGCCGGAGCCCCGCGAGACCTTCATCCACCTGCGCGGTAGTTTTCTCAGTCGCGGGGATCAAGTTTCACCTGCGGTGCCAACAGTTCTTGCGCCCGACGAAGACGGCCAACCGAAGAACCGACTCGAGTTTGCCCGCTGGTTGGTCACTGGAAAGAATCCGCTTGTTGCCCGAGTGGTGGTCAATCGTTTCTGGCAAAGTTACTTCGGCCACGGCTTGGTGCGCACCTCAGACGACTTCGGATCGCAGGGTGCCCCGCCGACCCATCCGGATTTACTCGACTGGCTGGCCGACGAATTCGTGAGCAGCGGATGGGACATGAAGCACATCAATCGATTGCTCGTGACCTCGGCCACCTACCGTCAATGGGCCCGCATCACCCCGGGGTTGAGGGAAAAGGATCCCAATAATTTACTGCTGGCCCGTATGCCGCGCGTCCGTCTGCCGGCCGAACAAATCCGTGATCAGGCTCTTGCGATAAGTGGCTTGCTGAAGGGCTATCCCGGCGGGCCGAGCGTCTTTCCTCCACAGCCTGAAAACTACTGGGAGGACCGGGACCTGCCCGGACGATGGAAAGAAAGCGGCGGCCCCGACCGATATCGCAAGAGCCTCTATACCTACTGGCGTCGCATGGCCCTGCATCCCACCATGGAGCTTCTTGATGCTCCCGCTCGTCCCGTGTGTGTCGTGAAACGTAACACCGCAAACCTGCCCACCCAGGCGCTGGTGACTTTAAACGCTCCCGTCTTTGTCGAGTCCGCCAAGCACTTGGCCCAGCGACTCCTCACGGAAGCCGCGGATAATGGAGCCCGCCTCGATCTTGCCTTTCAGCTCTGCCTCGGACGCTCTCCTGAAGAGGGCGAGCGAAGAAAGTTTTTAAGCTTTATCGATGGCCAATCAGCCGATTCTGATCTCTTCGTTTGGCAGAGTGTCGCCTCCATCCTTTTGAACCTCGACGAGACGATTACTCGACCATGATCCGTCATTTTCCATCTTCTCTCGACCTCACGCGTCGCGCTTTTCTTGGTCGCTCCGCGGGAGGGATTGGCTCGATGGCACTTGCCTCATTGTTGAACCACAATCTCATGGCCGGGGAGGGGAGTCGTTCCGGATTGCATCATCCTGCGAAGGCAAAACGCGTCATCTTCCTCTTCATGGCGGGAGGGCCGTCGCACCTCGACCTCTTTGATCCCAAGCCGAAGCTCAACGAATTAGACGGGAAAGCCATTCCGAAGGAATTGCTCAAAGATCATCAGCAGTTCGCTCTCATTCGTGGCACGCCAAATCTCAAAGGCTCGCCTTATGTCTTTCGTGCGCACGGGCAATCAGGCGCCGTCATTTCCGAACTACTTCCACACCTTTCCAAGGTCGCCGACGAGCTGACGGTGATCCGTTCGATGTACACCGATACCAATGTCCACGACCCCGGGGTGAACTTCATGAACTGCGGCACTTTGTTGGGCGACCGACCAACCCTCGGTTCCTGGATGTCCTACGGACTTGGTTCGGTTAACGAAGATCTACCTGCCTACACCGTGCTGACCTCTGGCGTGAGCGATGGCCAACCGCTCCTGCAGAGCTTCTGGGGAAACGGCTTCCTCGATTCCCGTCATGCCGGCGTGCCCTTCCGCAACAGCGGATCTCCGGTGCTCCATCTCGGAAATCCGAAGGGAGTCACGACCAAGGACCGGCGTGGTCAACTCGATCTAATCCAGTGGATGAACCACCGCCAGCATGAGACTCTCGGAGACTCCGAGATTGCCGCGCGCATCGCCTCCTACGAGCTGGCCTTTCGAATGCAGGCCAGCGTGCCGCAACTCGCAGACTTGAGTAAAGAGTCCGATCAAACGATGGCGCAATACGGCGCCGATCGGGTCAAACCCTCCTTCGCTCGTAACTGTCTGATGGCTCGGCGCCAGGTCGAGCGCGGCGTTCGCTTCGTCCAACTCTACGACCGCGGTTGGGATTCACATACCGATATTGACCGCGAGCACAAACGACAGTGTCTTGCTTCTGATCAACCGGTGGCGGCCTTGATTGCCGATCTCAAACAGCGTGGGTTGCTTGAGGACACGCTGGTCATCTGGGGGGGCGAGTTCGGCCGCACGCCCGTTGCCCAGGTGATGGGGAAGACGTGGGGGCGCGATCACCACCCGCACGGCTTCACAATGTGGATGGCTGGCGGTGGGACGAAACCCGGGATGACTCATGGAGCGACCGACGAGTTTGGTTACCACGCCACCGAGGACAAGGTTCACGTCCATGATCTCCATGCAACCATCCTTCACCTATTGGGTATTGATCACAAGCGCCTCACGTTCCGTAGCCAAGGTCGTGACTTCCGCCTGACCGACGTTCACGGCAAGGTGGTCAGAGATGTCCTGGCTTAAGGGAGGAGGTGATCGAGTCTTGGGTGTTGAGGTAGAACAACCCCGAGCTGCATTTGGTATCAGAGCGAAACCAATGTTATGTTCAAGAACGGCTGCGTAACTCTCGCGACGGAGGGACTTCACGCTCCGTCTCGGAAAGCGGACCTTCGAGGGGGGCTTGGTAGACTATTTTTTTGGGATCTCTCCAACGAGTTTTACGAATTCGTGACTGAGCTTCCCGGCGGTCCAAATGCCGAAGCCCATCCAAGGGGTAATTGGGTCGATACTGCTGATTTGAATGACCGCAAAGCGAGTATTGTCGGGAATGGAAAAGCGATCACCAATAGTCACCTTGCCATCGGAGTTCTCCTTAACCCTAGGATAGCAAATGAAAATTGGCCCCCTCCCTTTACAAAAACGTTCGCCTAAGAAAATGGACACATTAAAATTCGTCTTGATCACTTCCCTGTTGATGTCTTCAGCCAGCACCGGAGAGAGTTTCAAGGAGGAAAATATTTCGTGGAAGAATGCTAGTCCAGAAACTTGTGTTTGCTTGGATGATACGGATTTTTCGACTGCAACTAGCTCTATTCAGGTCATCTCCATGGACGGGAAGGTCGCGTCCATCCACGCGTATTCTGATGACGTAGCCAAGGGCAAGAATTGGAATTGCCACTTTATGAGCGGCAGAATTGTTTCAGCGGTATTTCGACATTACTGTGTCGCCCTCATTCCAACTGGAGGAGGAACGTTTCGTGGAGAACGAGACTATGACCGGATCGAGGTTTTCCACTTTCCGAAGAATGGACTAACTAAAATGGAGCGGCCGCTTAAAGCGGAACTGTCTCGAATTATCGCGATTGCTACCACTCGAGGCGAAGGGAGTGCGGAGAAACCCCTCTAAACCCCATGTTACGGGAACGCACCCGCAACGGGCTGGAAGCTGCCTCAATTTGCTCCAGTGACTGATCTTTTAATGGTCGAAGACTCAGAGAATCCTTTGCTGGGAAATCCGCCGAACGAGGTGCGGGACAAGTTGTTCTGAGATCGGACCTTCTAATGGGCCGACGAATCGGTAACTTTGTGTTGATGAAATTATTGGTTCTTTTCTTTTCGGTGGTTCTGCTCGGATGCAATTGCCAGAAAAAGGTGTCTTGGGTCGTTCCCGAAGAGAGTGATTGGGCTGCGGTTCAATTCGGTGGAGATGGGTCGGCAGCTTGGAACGAGGGGGAACTACACTTGGATCTCGGGGCGGAGCTCACGGGTATCTTGTATCAGGGTGAGTTGCCCACGCTTCCGTATGAGCTAGAACTCGAGACTCGAAGGCTCAATGGAAGCGATTTTTTCTGTGGGCTGACTTTCCCTGTAGGTTCGGCAGACGAGTGTCTCACCTTGGTTGTCGGAGGATGGGGAGGGGGGACAGTCGGGATTTCTTCCATCGATGGAAAAGATGCCTCCCAGAACGAGACAACCTTCTACCGGAACTTTGAAGATGATCAATGGTATGCCATCAAGCTCCGGGTTTTTAAGGAACGTATCGAGGTGGAGATGGATGAGGAGAAGGTGATCGACCTGCCGACCGAGGGAAAGGAGTTGGGACTCCGGCCGGGGATGATTGAACTCTGTGCCCCCATGGGGCTGGCTGCATGGCAAACTGAAGCGGAGTTTCGCAATTTGAGATGGCGTTCTCTTGTTGATTAGGACTTGTCATTATTTAAGATCGAGGATAAGGCCTTCCCGAACAACTTCTGACGTCAGTAGGGAGTGGGTTTTCTAACCCGCTCTTTTTGGTCTCGGGAAACAAGGATCTAAGAAATGACTACGGATATCGTCGCCCTTATTGAGTTTTACGAAAAGGAAAAGGCTATCGACCGCGACCGCGTGGTGGAGGCGCTTCAGTTTGCCTTTTGTTCAGCTTACCGTAAAATGGTTCCCGGAGCGGACGCTATTAATACTCTCAAGGCTGAAATCAATGAAAAGAAGGGTGATACCCGTATTTTCGCTTCCCTCGAGGTGGTGGCTGATGACGACTACGTCGATAAGTTCAACGAAGTGCCCCAGTCATTGGCTTCCAAGAAGCAGCTTGGAATTCAACTGGGTGAGCACATCGATCTTGATGTGACTCCGCCCAACTTCGGTCGGATTGCGGTGCAGACTGCGAAGCAGACCATGATGCAGCGTCTTCGTCAGGCCGAGAAAGAGAAGATTTATGATGAGTTCAAGGACCGCGCGGGTGACATCGTCAGTGGTTCGGTGCGCCGCTTTGAGAAAAGTGACGTCATGGTTGACCTCGGGAAATTTGAAGCCCGCATGCCTTCCTCGGAGCGTGTTTCTACTGAGGATTACAACGTGGGGGATCGTATCCGCTGCTACGTCGTTTCGGTGGATAACGAAGGTCGTGGACCGGAAATCATCCTTTCCAGGAGCCATCCCAACTTTGTGCGTCGCCTTTTCGAATCTGAAGTGGCTGAGATTTCTGATCGAACCGTGGAGCTTCGTGCCGTTGCGCGTGAAGCCGGATATCGCACGAAAGTGGCGGTCTATAGTCACGACGACAAAGTCGATCCTGTCGGCGCATGCGTCGGTCTTCGTGGAGCACGCGTTAAGAACATCGTGCGTGAACTGAATAATGAAAAAGTCGACATCATCCGTTGGACGGATGACATCAACGAATTTGTGACTGAGGCGCTTAAACCCGCTCAGGTTCGCAGTATCACTCTTGACGAGGGAGCTAGTGTCGTTCACGTCACGGTGGACGAAGAAGATCTGAGCAAGGCAATCGGCCGTCGCGGCCAGAATGCCCGCCTCACTTCCAAGCTTGTGGGCTGGGACGTGCAGGTGAAAAAGGACGAGAGCCAACATGAGCAGTTCGAGGCTCGGGTTGAAGATGCTGCCGTTCAGCTGGGTCAGTCACTTGGGTTGGATGTTGAACTTTCTGATCGTCTCTTCCGTGCTGGTGGAGTCTCTGCAGAAATGGTGACGCAGATGCCTGCTGAGTATATTGCTTCCGCACTTGAAGTCGCTGCAGCTCAGGCTGAGTCCGTTCTCGAGAAAGCTCAGGCTATTGTGTTAGCCGCTTCTGCGCCTGCTGCCGAAGTAGAAGCGCCTGCCGAAGTAGAAGCTGCACCTGCTGAAGACAATGCTACGTCTGAAGCGACCGAAGAAAAAACCACCGAAGCGTAGGCCGGTGAAAATACTAATTTACGCGCCTCATTTTAAGATACCATCCGCATGGCTGATCAAGACAAAGCTCCAAAGGCAAAAAAAGAATCGCTCGATCTCATAAGTGACGAGGACAAGAAGCCGTCGCGCCGTGAGCGTCAGCGGGAAGAGGCTTCAATGGTCAAAACGGTAGCCGACGACAAAAAGGAAGCTTTGGACTTGGGGATCGATGATGATTCGCCCAAGAAAAAGTCGACAGTTCGAAAGACCGAAAATTCAGGTAAGGATATTCTTCCTTCCATTTCCGGTCTTCCATCGGTGGAAAGGGATCCCGATTTCATTAAAGCGTCCAAGATCGAAGCTGAATCTGACGCTCCGGCCGAAGAGGTAGAAGATGAGTCAGGGTCGATCGAGGGCAATGTCATTAGCATTAAGCCGCCCATTATCATCAGCGATCTCGCCGAGAAGATGGGTTTGAAAGGATTCGAACTGATGAAGGATCTCATCAGTCTTGAGATTTTTGCGGCTCCCAATCAGGCGATTGAGCCTGATATCGCGGAGAAGATTTGCGAGATTCATGGATTCGTCTTTGAGCGTGAGAAGCGTGAGAAAGGTGGTGGCGTGCACAAGGAACAAGAGGTTATCGTTGAGCCAGAGCGCGAGAAGGAAACTCCAGAAGTGCAGATGGCTTATCGTCCGCCGATCATCACCTTCATGGGTCACGTCGATCACGGCAAGACATCGCTCTTAGACTACATCAGGAAAAGCAAAGTCGCTTCCGGTGAAGCAGGGGGCATCACGCAGCACGTGGGTGCTTACAGCGTTCCCGTGGGAGACAGCAGCGTCACTTTCCTGGACACTCCGGGTCACGCCATTTTCAGTAAGATGCGTTCGCGTGGTGCAGATGTCACCGATATCGTGGTTGTCATTGTGGCAGCCGATGATGGGATCATGCCTCAGACGAGAGAAGCAATTGAGCATGCGAAGAAAGCGGGCAAAACAATCATCGTGGCCATCAATAAGATGGATCTTCCCGCTGCTGATCCCATGCGGGTAATGACCCAATTGATGGAGCATGAACTCGTGCCCTCCGAGATGGGTGGCGATATTGAGTGTATTAAAGTTTCCGCGTCCACCGGCGAAGGGGTGAATGAACTCTTGGATCTCATGGCCCTGCAGGCCGAGGTTCTCGAACTCCGGGCTAACCCGAAAGCGAACGTACGCGCTTCTGTTATTGAAGCGAGCGTGAAGCAGGGCAGAGGTGTTACCGCTACCGTGATTGTCGAAAATGGCACCTTGAAGGTCGGGCAGGCCTTTATTTGCGGCCCATTCTCCGGGAAGGTGAAATTACTCAATAATGACAAAGGCGAAAGCATCAAGGAAGCTGGGCCTTCCATGCCGGTCGAGATCTTGGGCTTTGCCGAGCTTCCAAATGTTGGCGATTCCCTCGTAGGAATGGACAACGAAAGGGCTGCTAAAAAGCTTTCCGATGAGCGTCAGACCGAGCGCCGCCAGAAGCGCTTGGTGCAACCGAAGAAGAGTCGTCTTGAGGACATGATGCAGGCCGTCACTGGCGGTGGTAAATCACAGTTGAAGCTGATCCTGCGCTCTGATGTGCAGGGAACCGCGGAGGCGATCAAGAATGCCATCGAAGATATCGAGTCCGAAAAAGTGGAAGCAAATTTCCTGATCGCGGGAGCAGGAGCCATTACAGAATCCGATATTCTTATGGCTAGCTCCGCTGACGCAATCGTTCTTGGTTTTAATGTAAAGGTTGAAGGCAAGGCGGTGAAGGCAGCCAAGGCTGAGGGGGTGCAGGTGAAACTCTACTCCATTGTTTACGAGCTCATTGATCAGGTAACAGAGTCGATGCTCGGGCTCCTCGTTCCAGAAGTTCGTGAATCGATCATCGGTAGGGCGCTCGTGAAGCAGGTCTTCAAGGTCAATAAGGGCCGTGCCGCTGGTTGTATCGTTAAGAGCGGAAAGGTTTCCAGGGAAGCACATGCACGGGTTCTTCGGGGTAAGCAGCCTGTCTTTGACGGCAAGATGTCGACCCTTCGTCGTCACCTCGATGAGGTGGACGAGGTCAAGAACGGTATCGAGTGCGGTATTCGTCTCGGGTCCTTTGATGAGTATGAAGAAGGCGATGTCATTGAGTGCTACACTCTCGATAAGGTTCCGGTGACTCTTTAATTTTATGGCTAAACGTCTCGATCGAGTAAACGCATTGATGCGCCGGGAAATAAGCGCGGTGATTCAGCGTGACTTCGAATGGAAAGGTAGCTTAGTTACAGTTACAGACGTTGTCGTGACTCAGGACCTTAAAGAGGGAAAGGTTTTCATTAGTGTTCTAGCGGGGAATGCTAAAGAGGTGGTTGGACGCCTCAATAAAAAGCACGGTGAAATCCAAAAGACGGTCTCTAAAAGGGTCGTTCTAAAGAATACTCCAGTCCTTAATTTCCGGGTCGATACTTCGGCGGCAAGGGGAGTGGACGTTGTTAATCTTCTCGACGAGGTTGAGAAGCTCCCGACGGCACCGTTAGAAGAAGAGGAGAAAACTCCTATCGGATAACGGTGGAAGGGCCTTTTTTAGGCCTGGATCCCAAAGAAACGAAGACCGGAGAGTCGAAAGGGAGCATTTTTTGGAGATGCGTGTTTGACATGGCAACGTCAACTTTTGTTTACTCTTTCAAAGAGTTGGATGATTTCAACTCAACCATTTCAATCTAAATCAAAAACACACACCATGAGCGACGATAAGCAGCCACCCAAGCCGCCGGCACCAATGAAGAGAACTTCGGCGGTCCCCCTTAAGAAAGAGACCGTACGCGTGAGTCTTAAGGCAGAGCCATCCCAGACAGGTCCGCCTCCTGCCCCGGCTCCTACGATTCCTCTTCAGACAGCTTCCGTTGGCGGGCCTCCTAGTCCATCCGGAGCGCCAGCACCTGCGCCCACCATTCCTCTCAAGACTCAAGCTTCTACCGTTGCGCTATCGAGTCCCGGAGGAACGCAGCCTCTTCCACAGGCAACCGTACAGCTTCAAAATACCCAGCCTCTTGGTGCTCCTACCGCTCCTACGGCTCCTCAGATGGGCACTATCAGTACTACGGATGTGGATGACGAGGAAAGCGACACCATCCCAACGATCACCTCGATCCTCGCGTTCGTTCTGGCTCTTGCCATTATTGCGATTGGAATCATGACTTGGACGTCGAACGACATCAACGAAATTGGAGATCTCTTCTCCTAAACCTTTTTCCAGAAAAAACCAATCATGGCACTTCCTGTTATTCTAATCCTTCTCGGAGCCACCGTCGCAGCGATTCAATTCCTTGCGAACGGACTCTAAGAAAGGTTTTTCATAAATTATCGGTCCCTCAATGGACTCTTTCAGGGTGGCTCTTGACGCCACCCTTTTTGTGTACATATTCTGGGCATGGCTCTAACGATTACCGAAGAAAACTTCGAAGCTGAAGTTCTCAATTCTGATGTTCCCGTACTTGTCGACTTTTGGGCCGAGTGGTGCGGTCCCTGTAAAATGATCGCCCCGATGGTCGATGCTGTTTCCGCGGAAGTGGAAGGCGTTGCAAAAGTCGGTAAGTGCAATCTTGACGATGGTCAGGCTATTGCTGCCAAGTATGGCATCAAGTCGATACCCACCCTTCTCTTTTTTAAAGATGGTGAGGTGAAAGACCAGATTGTGGGTGCAGCGGTGACCCAAGGCCAGATCTCAGAAAAGCTTCAAGCGCTTGCTTAATTCTTTTTGCGAAAACCCTTAAACTGAAAGCGACCTTGCCTTGGCAAGGTCGCTTTTTCGGTAAAAATAGGAATAGCTTAGAACTTCTTCCCGTAAGCGGTGTTTTCAAATCCTTGTCCCAAACGTTGGAAATCCCGGCCCATCCCGACGAAGGTATTGCAGGAGGAAAGGAAGAGGGCTGCAGCAGCGCTGACGACAAGGAAGAGAGACATACGAAGTTTCATTTAATAAACAAACCACGTTATTTTAGGAGAGCAAGTCATAAATATTTCTTAATTTGTTGGTGGGATTGTGGGAATCCCCTCGTCGGAAGGAGCTTCTTCTTTCGCTTTCGCTCGTTTGTCGTATGGATTCCCTATGCACAGGGAGGTCGAGTCGGAAATATTGGACGAGCTTTCTGGCGACGATCCACGTGCAATCAGGAGTCGAAGAGACCTACGGATGATCAATTTTTTGATGGGGAATGAGCGCTGGATTCGGCGTCAAGAATTCGAGGGAGGGATTGTAGAGTTGGGAGCCGGGAGTGGGGATCTGACGATAAAGCTGAGAGAGAAGGGAAAGGTGATCGGACTGGATCTGCAAACAGCCCCTCCCGGGTTGGAAGACGAATGGATTTCTGGAGATCTTTTTGAGACTCTTGGGGAGGCAGAGGGGAACACGGTAGTGGCGAATTTGATTCTGCATCATTTTCAAGACGATGCTTTGCGGGAACTCGGTGAGCTTTTGAGAAAGAGAAGACGTTTGGTGATGGTGGAGCCGTGGCGTTCTCGCGTGGCGCTTGCGGAAGGCTATGCTCTCTGGCCTCTTGTTAATCAGGTGACGAGGCACGATATGATGGTGAGTATTCGGGCAGGGTTTCGCCGAGGGGAACTACCAAGATTGCTCAAGCTTGGGAATGATTGGGAATGGAAAGAAGAGGTTTCATTGCTGGGCGGGATTCGTGTGCTAGCGTGGAGGGTATGAAAGTTATTGAAATTGCGGGAGGAGGTTTGGCGGGACTTTCTCTGGGAATTGCTCTGCGTAGGATGGAGGTTCCCGTACTTGTTCGTGAGGCAGGGAACTATCCTCGGCATAAGGTTTGCGGTGAATTTGTTAATGGAGTGACGATGGCGACGCTTCAGGAACTGGGAATTGATGGGGTTTTTAAAGGGGCCCTGCATCACACCAGGACCCGTTGGTGGATCGGAGAATGTAAAGTCCTCGATGCAAACCTAGAAGTTCCCGCTTTTGGAATGTCTCGGTGGGAAATGGACGAAGCTTTGCGTGAGCTTTTTCTAAATCTCGGAGGCGAACTTAGGATCAGAGATCGCGCGAGTTTGGATGACAGGGAGGGGCTCGTTTGGACGGCAGGTCGGCGTTTGAAGAAGGAAAGTGAGTGGTTGGGACTGAAGGGACATTTTGAAAATGTCCCCCTGGAGGGCGGCTTGGAAATGCACATTGGGAATGGAGGCTACGTGGGGGTGACGCCGATCCATGAGGACGGAGGAAGGGTGAATGTGTGTGGACTTTTTCGACGGCGATCTCTTGGCGGGGATGAAGTCATTCTTTCTTATCTCAAGGCGTGTGGTTTGGGCGGGTTGGCGGATCGATTGAAGGAAGGTGAACTGGATCGATCATCGGTGACTGGCGTGAGTGGCTTGGAATTGGGGCGTCAGCAGCAAGACGAGGAGATTTGCAGTCTCGGAGATGCTGAGCGCATGATTCCCCCTTTTACCGGGAATGGAATGTCGATGGCCTTTGAGTCGGCAGAGTCTGCGCTTCAGCCCCTGGTGTCGTATTGCAAAGAGCAGATGGATTGGGATGATTGTCGAAAGATGATTCGAACTGCGCTGGATGAACGCTTTTCCCGGAGGGTTCGGCTGGCAATGGGGCTGCATCGTTTTCTCACAAATTCAGGGGGACGTATGGGGCTTGCGCTCGCTGCGCGAAGTGGCTTGCTCCCGTTTCATTGGCTTCATCGTCAACTTTCCTAAGATCGCGGGTTGGCAAATGTGATTATTCGAGGAAAATAGAGTAATGTTTTTAGAGTCGATCGCGAGTGCCTTTCCGGCCTTTTCTTTTTCTCAGCCCGAGTGCTACGACTTTTCGAGCAAAAGCGCGTCGGTGAAATCTCTGGATACAAGGTCAAAGGCTTTATTACGAAAGGTGCTTCTGGGTGATTCCGGGATCGATCGACGTCATTTTACAACAGTAGATCCAGCCTCGATATTTGAGGCCACGGCGCAGGAGTTGAGTGAATACTTTGAAAAGGAAGCGCCCAAGATTTCTTGTGAAGCTCTTGGCAAGGCGCTCGAAAATGCCGGTATTTCGGCAAGTGATCTGGACGCGCTCATCATTTGCACCTGCACCGGCTACCTTTGTCCGGGGGTGACAAGCCATGTCGCGGAGCAACTTAAGATGCGCAGCGATGCCTACTTGCAAGATATCGTGGGGCTTGGATGCGGCGCCGCGATCCCCACGATACGGGCGGCTCAAGGCTTTCTCGCAGCAAATCCGGGAAGTAAGGTGGCCACCATCGCGGTGGAGGTGTGCTCGGCGGCTCTTTTTGTGAATGACGATCCAGGCGTCTTGATTAGCCTCTGTCTTTTTGGCGACGGAGCATCAGCGGCGATTTGGAGTGACGATCCGGGTGATGAGAAATGGCAGGTCGGGCAGTTTAAGACAATTCATCTCCCTGAGGAGCGAGAGAAAATCCGTTTCGTGAATGGAGGAGGAAAGTTGCAAAACAAGCTTCATCGCACCGTCCCGAAGCTCGCTGCACAAGCAGTTGAATCGCTTTGGAAAAAAAGAAGCATGGAGCCGGATCGAGTTCTCAGTCACACGGGTGGGCGAGATGTTATCGAGGCTCTGGAAGAACGCATGGGGTGGGATTTGGCGGAAACCCGTAAGGTGCTGAATGACTATGGAAATTGCAGTAGTCCTTGTGTGCTTTTCGCTCTCGAGGACCGTCTGGAGCAGTCGGAGGGGGATCGTCGCTACTGGCTGACGAGTTTTGGAGCCGGATTTGCGGCTCATTCTTGTGAGATGTGGCGTTGACAGGGCGGGGCACTTGGTGGAGCGTCCCTGCGTAATGATTAAAACAAAACGCCGGGTCTTGACCGGCATGTTAAGTGGCGTTGTTGGACTTTCCGCTTTCGCTCAAGAGCCCGCTGCGAAGCCAGCTGAAGTAGTACCTAACGTGACCCCTCCGGTCGCGCTGCCAACTGCCGCTGTTGAAGATGCTTTTAAAGCACCTGCCGATCTGGCCGCTGCACCTGCTGATGCGGTGAAGTCGGACTCCGGTCTCGCTTCCAAGGTTCTGAAAGCCGGAACGGGAACCCAAAAACCACGCGCTATTGATGCCACCACGGTGAACTACACCGGTTGGACTGTCAGCGATGGTAAGATGTTTGATAGCTCGGCCAAGCGCCGCGAGCCCACGACCTTCGTTCTCGAAGGGGTGATTAAGGGATGGACCGAAGGGCTCCAGCTGATGGTGGAAGGTGAGAAGCGTCGCTTCTGGATTCCCGCGAAACTCGCTTATGAGGGTAATCCTCGCGGACCTCAGGGAGACCTCGTCTTTGACGTCGAACTCGTAAAGATCATTACTCGCCCAGAGGCACCAGCTGATCTTGCCGCTGCTCCTGCAGATGGGGAGAAACTGCCTTCTGGTCTCGTCTCCAAAGTCCTGAAAGCGGGAGAAGGAAAAGAGAAGCCTGGTCCACAGGATATCACGAAACTTAGTTTTACCGGATGGAAGCCTGATGGTGAATTTATCGTGGACACGGCCATGAATGGACAAGGTCCTGGCGAGGTGAAGCTTGACCAATTCCCTGTAAAGGGGCTTTCCGAAGGAGTGCAGCAGATGGTCGCTGGTGAGAAGCGCCGTCTCTGGATTCCTGCCAGCCTCGGTTTCGGTGAGCTTCCTGCGGAGGGAACACCTCCGGTTCCAAATGGCCCTCCAATGGGTCCACTTGTGTTTGATGTCGAGTTGGTGAGCTTTGAGGATTACGTCGATCCTTTCCCTGCACCTGCCGATGTCGCTACTGCACCGGCCGATTTAACCAAGTCGGAGTCCGGCCTCGCTTCGAGGGTTCTCAAGGCTTCCGAGAGCACCGAAAAGCCAAAAGCTGATGATATGGTCACTTTTGCGTTCACGGGCTGGAAAGCCAACGGAGAATTTATCGGTGGGAGCGAGCAGCAAGGTCGTCCCATGAATGTGAAACTGAGCGATGCGCCGATCTTGGGTTGGACTGAGGGAATTCAGTTGATGGCCAAGGGAGAGAAGCGTCGTTTTTGGCTTCCTGCCGCACTTGGCTTCAAAGGCTCTCCCCAAGAAGACGCGCTTGTTTTTGATGTCGAACTTCTTGATTTTAAGACCCCACCGCCAGCCCCTACTGCTCCCGTTGACGTGGCTGCTGCGCCAGCGGATGCCGAGAAGGCCGCTTCTGGTCTTGCTTCCAAAGTCCTCATCAAAGGAGAGGGTTTGAAGAAGCCTGGAGCGACGTCCCAGGTCACGGTCCACTACACCGGTTGGACGACTGATGGGAAAATGTTTGACAGCTCGGTCGCGCGTGGTGAGCCCAGCAGCTTTGGTCTCAATCAAGTGATCAAAGGTTGGACTGAAGGACTTCAGTTGATGGTTGAGGGAGAGTCCCGCCGTTTCTGGATTCCTGTTGAGCTCGCTTATCAAGGTCAGCCAGGCAAGCCTGCCGGGATGCTGGTATTCGATGTTCAGCTCATCAAGATCGACCAATAGCGACTCGCATTTTTTTTACAAACGGCCCTTCAGTTCGCTGAAGGGTCGTTTTTGCTTCGCCTTTTCCGTGGAAAAAGTTACCCCGCTTTCCATGAGTGAAGAGCTTACTGCGCCCGCCGATGTCGCCGCTGCCCCGGCAGCTGCTGAAGTGACCGATTCCGGTCTTGCCTCGATTGTTTTACAAGAGGGATCAGGTGACGAAAAACCCTCGAGCCGTGACACTGTAGAAGTCCACTACAGCGGATGGCAGTCCTCCGATGGAATGCTCTTTGATAGCTCGGTGCAACGTGACGAAAAGATTTCCTTCCCCCTGAATCAGGTTATCCCAGGCTGGACCGAAGGGCTTCAGCTCATGGCAGTAGGGGAGAAGCGTCGCTTTTGGATTCCAGCGGAGCTCGCTTACGGCGAAACTGCTTCCCAACCCGGAGCGCCTTCCGGAGCTCTTGTTTTTGATGTCGAACTTTTCAGCATTAAGAAAGCTCCTGAGCTCCCTGAGGCTCCCGGTGATCTTACGGCACCCGACGATGCCGAGGTAACGGATTCCGGCTTGGCTTCCAAGTGTCTTGAGAAAGGCAACGGGGAAGCAACGCCTGGTCCTACCGATATTGTCAAAACCCATTTCAGTGGCTGGACCAGTAAGGGCGAGTTCCTTGAAAGCACCCGTCTGCACGATGGCCCCGCACAATTCAAATTGGATCAAGTTTCCATCAAGGGCTGGGTCGAGGGACTTCAGCTCATGACTCAGGGAGAGAAGCGTCGCCTTTGGATTCCAGCCGCACTGGCCTTTGGAGAAAATGCTCCGGAAGGAGCTCCTCAGGGAGATCTCGTCTTTGATTTCGAGCTTCTCGAAATTCAATCGGCCCCGAAAAAGCCGGAGCCACTTCCGGCTCCTGATGATGTCGCTGCTGCACCTGACGATGCTGAGATAACTTCGTCCGGACTTGCTTCCAAGATTCTCAAAAAAGGATCTGGCAGAACGCATCCGAAGGCGACGGAAGAAGTGCTCGTCCACTACACTGGCTGGACCATCGATGGAGAGATGTTTGATAGTTCGGTTGTGCGAGGAGAGCCCATTTCTTTCCCGCTTAATGGGGTCATCCCCGGTTGGACCGAAGGAGTTCAGCTCATGGTGGAAGGCGAGAAACGTCGCTTTTGGATTCCTGGAAAACTGGCCTACGGTGACACTCCGACCCAACCTGGCGCTCCTTCTGGAATGCTCGTATTTGAGGTTGAGTTGATTAAAATTGGCTGAAGCTAAATTCAGCCTCACTTGGAGGCGCTAAATTTGTTTCAAGATTGGCGTTTTCCCGGATGTGGTACAACTTCGTCCCGTGCTTGATATTGCGTGGATTATTCTAGGGCTCGTTCTCCTTTACTTCGGAGCCGAGTGGCTTGTCGCGGGTGCTTCCGAGTTGGCAGTGCGCCTGGGAATCACGCCTTTGGTGGTGGGCCTGACAGTCGTCGCCTTTGGCACCAGTGCTCCTGAACTCGCAGTGAGCATCGGATCGAATTTAAAAGGGAGTGGGGGCCTGGCGATCGGAAATGTCGTGGGCTCCAATATCTGTAATATCTGCCTCGTGCTTGGAGCTGCGGCTATCATTTGGCCTCTGGGGATTCAGCGACAAGTGATTCGGCGGGAGATGCCGATTCTGATTATTGCGACAGGAGTGTTTGTCTGGATGTTGAGCGACGGCTTGATCTCTCTGATCGAGGGTGGAACGTTAACCGCGGGGATCATTTTTTATGTCGTTACTTCGTTGATTCAGGCAAGAAAGGAACCAACTTTCGTGGTTTCGGATGATCTTCCTGAAGATCTGATTGAGGCCGCAAAAACCGGAGGGGCGAAGCGCACGATGGGGAATCTCTTTATGATAACAATAGGAATCCTGGTTCTCGTCGGTGGTGCAGAACTGATGGTTTATGGAGCAAGAGAGATCGCGATAAAGTTCGGCGTCAGTGAGACTTTGATCGGTCTTACCATTGTTGCGTTCGGGACGTCCCTTCCGGAGTTGGCGACTTCCATTGTCGGTGCTCTAAAAAAACAGGGCGATATTATTGTAGGGAATGCCGTAGGTTCTTGTGTTTTCAATATCCTTGCCGTCGTGGGTATCACCGGTTCGATTTCTCCGCTTAAGCCTGTTGGCATTTCCACGGTTGATCTCGCAGTGATGGTGGGGGTGAGCATTTTAGTTCTCCCTCTGATGTGGCATCGTTCTAATATCAATCGAATCGAGGGTTTTTTACTTTTGAGCGGATACTTTGGCTATCTCGGCTGGACCGTCATCGCGAGTAGTTAACTGGCTCGCGACTTGCCCGGAGAGGGCGCATGGTATGGACTGGCGCTGTGGAAGCTCTTTTAGCCAACTACGTGCACGATCTCTCACCGGTGATCGTGGACTTCACCGATACCATTAAACTACGCTGGTATGGCTTGTCCTATGTGGCGGGCTTCATGGTCGCCTACTGGATTCTTTTGCGTCTTTCTCGACGCGAGTTCTGGGTCGTTGCTGAAGAGAAAGTTTCTGATGTCGTGACCTACACCGCGGTCTTTGGCGTCTTTATCGGAGGGCGTCTCGGCTATGTCCTTTTCTATATGATTCCTAAAGAGGGGCTTTCCGCAGTGCTGAGTGACCCGATTCAAATTATTCGGGTTTGGGACGGAGGAATGTCGTCGCATGGAGGGATTCTCGGGATTATGTTCTTCACTCTTTTCTACGCTTGGAAACATAAGCTGTCCTGGCCTGCTCTTGGCGATGGAATTGCGATCGTCGCCCCCCTAGGGGTGTTCTTTGGGCGCATGGCCAACTTTATTAACGGTGAACTTTACGGGACCAAGACGTCTTCCGATGCGTGGTATGGCGTGAAGTTTCCTGCTGCTTTATGGGAAAAGGGGAGTATTGATGACATCGAGTATGCGCTTAATGAAGCGGCGATGGTCAACACTGAGGTCGAGCAGTTGATGATCCAGGCAGAAGGTCCCATCACGCATGGCTTGTATCATCGAGTGATCGAAATTTCCTGGGAGGATCCAGAAGTTCTCAAGGCGCTTGGAAATCACATTGCACCCCGCCACGCTTCCCAACTTTACGAAGGATTTCTTGAAGGCGCGCTCATCTTTAGTGTTCTCTATTTCATTCGGGTTCGTTTTCCCAAGTTGGTCCATGGAACGATCACGGGGCTCTTTTTCATCTTCTACGCTCTCTCCCGCATCTTGGTGGAAAATGTGCGTGAGCCAGATGCCGAGCGTGTCCTTGGGGTGACCAAGGGGCAGTTCTACTCCAGTTTCATGATCTTGATCGGTTTCGCTTTCTTGATTTACGCCCGTAGTAAGGATTCAAAAGAGTCCTGATGCTCTTCAGGTAAGGATTGCTCGGCAGCCTCTAGTTTGATAGCTAGCGCGTACATGAAGAGGGAAGAAAGAAAGGAAGTGCGTGTCTTTGCGCCGGCTACGGTGGCAAATGTGGCCTGTGGCTACGATGTGCTGGGCTTCGCAATTGATGCTCCGGGCGATGAAGTGGTGGCGAGGCACTCGGACGAACCAGGACTTCGGATCACTAAAATCACCGGAGACAATGGCAAGCTTCCACTGGAAGCGGAGAAGAATACCGCGGGAGTCGCGGCACTCGATCTTCTGAAACACCTTGGAATGCTGGACCTTGGAATCGAATTGGAAATTTACAAAAAGATGCCTTTCGGAAGTGGTCTCGGATCCAGTGCGGCGAGCGCGGTTGCCGGAGCTTACGCAGTCAATTGCCTCATTGGAGAGCCGCTCACCAAGAAACAGCTTCTTCCGTTTGCGATGACCGGAGAGGCGAGTGCCGATGGAGCCTGGCACGCGGACAACGTGGGTCCTTGTCTTCTGGGAGGGATCGTTTTCATTCGCGACAATGAGGAACTCGATATCGCCAATCTTCCGGTTCCCAAAAATCTTTGGGCGGCGGTGGTGCATCCTGATATCGAAATCTTAACAAAGGTCGCGCGGGGAATTCTTCCGACCGAAATTCCTCTCGAAAATGTCACGCAGCAGATCGGAAACCTGGGGGGGCTCATTTGTGGCCTCATCCAAGAAGACTATGGCATGATTAGTCGCTCCGTGCATGACGTCATTGCCGAGCCCCGTCGACAAAAGCTCATTCCTGAGTTTTATAATTCGAAGCGCGCTGCTTTGGCTGCCGGAGCGCTCGGTTTCAGTATTTCCGGAGCAGGACCCAGCGTCTTTGCGCTTTGCGAAGGGGAGGAGTCGGCGCAGAAAGTGGGAGCTGCCATCGAAGAGGTCTTTTCCAAGATCAATCTTGGTAACCAACTTTATATTTCGAAAGTGAACCGCACTGGCGTCAAAGTCATCGGATAAATGATTCAGCGATTTTATAGCACCAAAAGTCCTGAGATCTTTGTCGACGTCAAGGAGGCGGTTCTTCGTTCGCTTCCATCCGACAACGGGCTCTACATGCCCGAGAATCTTGAAGAACTCCCGGCGGAGTTTTGGGAGAACTGGCGGGAAATGAGTTTCTCCGAAATGGGCTTTCATATCGCGCGGCAGATTTTCCGTGACAGCGTTCCCGAGGAGGAACTTCGACGGATTGTGAAAGAGACTCTTTCTTTTGAAGTGCCCGTGGTGAAGGTGACGGCGAATGCACATGTTCTCGAACTCTTCCATGGGCCGACGTTGGCATTCAAAGATTTTGGAGCCCGTTTCATGGCCCGTCTCATGTGCTATCTCACACGCAATGATGATGGTCTCCTCACCGTGCTCGTTGCAACAAGCGGCGATACCGGCGGTGCGGTGGCAAGTGCCTTCCACAATATTGAGGGAACACGAGTCATCATTCTTTATCCCAAGGGGAAGGTCAGTGGGCTTCAGGAGAAACAGCTCACCACTCTGGGAGGAAATATCACCGCCTTGGAAATCGAGGGCACCTTTGATGACTGCCAACGGATGGTAAAGTCGGCCTTTCTCGATCGCGAAATGTCCGAGCGCCTCAATCTCACTTCGGCTAATTCCATCAATATTTCCCGACTCGTTCCGCAGAGCTTTTACTATTTTGAAGCGGCTCGCCAATTTGAAAATGCTCCGGTCTTTGTCATTCCCAGCGGGAACTTTGGAAATCTGACAGCCGGCCTTCTCGCTGAAAAGATAGGTTTGAAAGTGAAGCACTTTGTTGCGGCTACCAATGCCAACGATGTCGTACCCGCTTATCTGGAAAGCGGCAAATACGAGCCACGGGAAAGTGTCGCGACCATTTCAAACGCAATGGATGTGGGCGCTCCGAGTAATTTTGCGCGGATGGAAAACCTTTTTGGGGGAACTAGGGAGGGGATGATTTCCCGGATCCGAGGCTACGCTTTTTCGGATGAACTCACCCGGGAAACGATTGGCCGCGTGATGTTGGATACGGGATACATGCTTGATCCTCACGGCGCCGTGGGCTGGCTTGCGGCTGAAGCGTGGCGAGACGAAGAGGGGAATCGCCAGGATGAAACGATTCTTCTTGAGACCGCGCATCCGTCTAAATTTCTCGACGTGATGGAAGAAGAGTTAGGCCAGGAAACGATTGAGATTCCTGAGCGGCTCGCCTGCCTCGCAGATCGAGAAAAAGTGGCGATTCAGATGGAGCCGGATGAAGCCACTTTTCATCGATGGCTTCAGAGTCTGGCGGAGTAGTTAGACCAAGAGACTTTGCTTACTGACCTTCGAGTGTTGTTGACTGATAATTGTCAGGAAGTCTGATCAACTCATCTCCAATTTCCACGGGTGGCAGGCCACCGGCATAGGCGTTTGGCTTGAGCTCTGCGGAATATTGTCCGGTATCTTGACTCAAAATAGCGACTCGGCCGAGAACGCCCGATCCGCGGCGAATGCCGAGTTCATCTCCTTTTAGGAAGGCCATGCCATTCTGTGATTGGAAGGTGATAAAGCCGAGTTCGGTATTTACAAAATTGACTTTTCCCATGACGAGGGCGATCCGGATCCGATTTTCGGCGCGCTCGGCGCGTTGAGTTTCTTTCGTCTCACGCTCATGAATAAAAGTTGTTTCCTTTTCGAGGACCTCATTTTTGCGTTCAATTTTATCCTTTTCTTCCGTGACTTCAGCAAGTTGCTCCTTGATACGTTCAATGTCGGCAGAGGTTTCATCGGAAACTTCTTTGACGGCGGGAGGAGCAGGAATGTTTGGCTGTGCAGGAGCGGGATAAGGGTAGGACGGGCGATAAACCGGAGTCTGGAGCGCATTACGCTCTGCTTGGAGAGCCGTGAGCTCTTGTTCCAACATGAGGCGCTCTTTCAGGGCCTCGTTCGAATCTGAATTTTCGGAGAACTTCCCGAAAGACAGAAGGAATGCGACGACAACCAGGATGCTGGTCGTAGCTAGCAGGATATTCGTGGTATTCATAGGTGCTCTCGTGTTTTAGGGTAATCAGGGCCTAAATGTCAAAAACCGAACGCTTGGGCGCTCGGATGCCCTTTAGTCACGCCCCGCTAAGGACATCAGGACCTGGAGGACATACCAGAAGAGAAGCGCGACGCTCGCAAAGAGGCCCAGTGAGGCCGCCACGTGCTGATCAGGATGGTAATGGTGAATGATGTTGCTCGTCTGGTGGAGGATGGCAGCTCCGGCAAAGACGACCATGGCGGCGGAGAACCAAAGTCCGAGGCTGAGGCTCTCAACAAAGAAGGAGGCAACAATGAGACCCATCGCAATGAATCCAACGATTTTTAGGAATCCTCCCAAGAAGGAGAAATCTTTTTTAGTGGTGAATGCGATGAAGGTGATTCCAACGACGAGGCCTGCGGTGATGATCCCTGCTTCAGTGATCAAATCGGCGGTGCCTCCAGTCATTCTGAAAGCCATCAAGAGAAGGGGGAGCATGATGATTGCTTGCGCAACAACGTAGAGACCTAATCCCATGTACTGGGTCGTTTTGCTCGCTCCTGACATGGCCCATTTATTGGCAACCGAGGAGGCAAGCATGAAGGCACCAAGAACGATGAGCCAGCTGAACGAGCTCTTGCCCAGAAGCGAGAAGACCATAATATCGATGTCCTTGATACTGAAGAGCATCGCCTCGACGACGATGAAGGCGGCGATCGCTCCGGCAAGGTGGCCGTAGGTGCGTCGAATAAAGGCGGCGCGGGCATCTTCTGGTGCCAAAGCGACACTGTTTGGGCTTCCGTAGATATCTTGAGTGTTCATCATCTTCTGTTGGGGGGAAAATAGAGGTAAAATAGCTCGAATCAAGGGAAAGTAACACCATTTCTCTTCTGTGAAAGCGCTTCGCGCGCTTGCATTTCCTCTCGCTCCCGGGTTTCCTCCGCGCAGCACGATGGCAGGGGGATTTTCGATCGAATCATTGAACAAAGCACAGCGGGAAGCGGTGCGTTGTCTGGATGGTCCTGTTCTGATTCTGGCGGGTGCAGGAACCGGGAAAACTAGGACGGTGACGTGTCGAATGTCAGCCCTTCTGGAAAATGGCGTTGCTGCCGAAAATATTCTCGCCGTCACTTTCACGAATAAGTCAGCGGCCGAAATGCGCGAGCGGGTGATCGGGATGGTGGGAAAGAAGAGGGGAAAGGACCTGACAGTCTGCACCTTCCACTCTCTCTGTGTACGGATTCTCCGTCGCGATATCGAACGGGTCGGTTACGGAAAGAAATTCGTGGTGATGGCCGGTGGAGACCAGACGGGAATCATCCGTCAGCTGATTATCCGAAAAGGGGGAGCGAAGGAAAAACTCAAGCCGGTCGAAGTGATGGCGGAGATTTCCAAGGCGAAGAGCTATGAAAAGCCCCTCAATGAGATTGACGATAATCTCATTGCTGCGATCGCGGTAGCCTACCAGAACGAATTACGGGCGCAGAATGCCGTTGATTTTGATGATCTCCTTATTTTGGGTGAAAAGATCCTACGCGAACACTCGGAGGCGCGCCTTTACTGGCAGGAGCTTTTCCAGTATGTCACAGTCGACGAGTTTCAAGATACTAACAGCCTGCAGATGAGGCTTATCCAGCAGCTCGTGCAAAAGCCCTACAATATCTGCGTGGTGGGCGATGATGATCAATCGATCTACGGCTGGCGCGGGGCGGACGTGACCAACATCCTGCAATTTGAGCGCTTCTTCCCGAATCCCAAGGTGATTCGGCTTGAGGAGAACTATCGCAGCACCCAGGCGGTTTTGGAAGTGGCCAATAGTCTAATTAAGCATAATGTGGGCCGTCGCGAAAAGGAACTCAAGCACACGATTCCAGGGGGCGATTTGGTGAGGCTGGTGACGATGCCTGGCGAGCAGGAAGAAGCCGAGTGGGTGGTTCAGGATATTTTAGCGATCCGGGATGAGGGCAGGGAGCTAGAGGATTTTGCGATTCTCTTCCGCACCAATGCGCAGATCCGCAAGATGGAGGAAGTCCTCCGCGAGGAGAAAGTTCCTTATCGAATGGTGGGAGCGCAGAGCTTCTACGATCGGAAGGAAGTTCGCGATGTTTTGGGCTATGCCCAGCTCCTCGATAGCACTGAGATGGATGTTTCCCTCCTCAGAGTTCTCAATACGCCACCTCGAGGGATCAGTCAGAACACGGCAATGATGGCCGGGGAGTGGAGCCGTGAGCGAGATCAGGGGATTTGGAAAAGTCTTATTGACCCGGAATTTTTGGCAGGGCTCTCGACACGTGCGGTGGGCTCGATCAATCGCTTTGTGGAGCAGCTCGAAGATCATCAACGCCAAATCGTGAATGGTGACAATCCCGGCGTCGTTTTGGATCGTTGGCTTCGTGAAATGGATTTCATGGAGTGGCTTATGCGCCAGTGCAAAGCTGATAAAGAGCGTGATGCCCGACGGGAAGCGGTCGCGAGTACGGTGGGGGATCTTACCGTTGCCACGAAGAAGGGAGTGGAGCTACGGGTCTACCTCGACAAAATTGCGCTCGATCGTGATAAGGATGATGATGATCTTGATAAGAAATCAGGAGTCACGCTGATCACCCTGCATGCTTCAAAGGGACTGGAATATCCTATCGTTTATCTTCTGGGGCTGGAGCAAGGGATCCTGCCTCACAAGAGGAGTGTCGATGAGGGCACGATTGATGAGGAGCGCCGTCTCCTTTATGTCGGGATTACGAGAGCGAAGGAAAGGCTTTCAATGACCTGCTGCTCGACTCGGGTGAAGTGGGGAAACAAGGAGTCCTGTGAGCCTAGCAAATTTCTGCTGGAGTTGAATTTTGATTGGCTCTCCGAGGAGGACTATGACGATCTCATGAATCAGGAGGCGAGCGAGGATGATCTCCGTGGCTTCTTTAGTGGGATGTCCGATATTCTAGAGTGATGGGATCATAGAGATGAAAAATCCCCCCGCTCAGAAGAACGGGGGGATTGTCAAAAAGAGATCGAAGTCTTCTTACTTGCGGCGGCGGTTACCGGCGAGAGCAAGGAGGCTCAGACCAAGTAAGAGAGCGCTGGATGGCTCTGGGACGGCTTCTAGAGAGAGGATATTGGTAGTGTAGGTGGGACCAACAGTGTTCCCCCAATCAACGTCACCACGATTGACGTCTCCTAACAAAACTTCTCCATTTGCTCCCGTCGCGCTGAAGGAAGCTGAGTCTCCAGTAGGGCCGGTATCTTCGCCATCAAGTTGAATCCCAGTATTCAGAAGGCTCAAGCCGGTTGAATCAGCAACTTCCGTCATATTTCCAATGACGACAAAGAGATCACTATTCGCGACGGTATTGGCAATAGTGAAGTCGAAAGAAAAGGCACCAGCGTCGGGTGAATTGATACCCTGGCTGGCGTCGAATTGCGCGAGTCCAAGAAACCCGTTTAGTCCGTTAGTTTGTAAATCCGTTGCAGTAGCTGGAATGCTACCTGGAGCAAAGGTGTAAAGCGCGACAAATCCGCTGTTGAGGGGTTCCCCAATGAGATTGCCGAAGGCGAGATCCTGACCACTTCCTGTAATATTAGCGATGGTGATCGATGCTCCATGTGCTGATGCTGTCAAAGCGGCAGCGACAGTGAAAACTATGTGTTGTTTCATAAAATATGTTTGATAATGATTTGTGATTTTAAAGAGTCGAGAAGAACGCTGGAAGTTCGGCGAGTGCTGATGTGGAAGCAGACTTGCGTTCGATGGAGATAGCTCCGGTGACAACAGTACCTCCTTCATTTCCGAAAAATTGACTGGTTGTTGAGCGCCAGGTACCACCACCGGCAATGTGGACAAAGTAGCGGACGTATCCGCCAGCGCCGTCGGGCACCCAAAATACATCGGCCGCTGCGGAACTGAATGATTGGGTTAAATCGTCCTTGAGACCGAGCTCATCGAGAGTTTGTCCTGCAGGACTGGGAACTGTAAAGATACTGAATCCAGCCGTTGCTGCGATGATCGTGCCAGTCTTCTTAACCTCACCGAAAAGAGTAATCGTTTTTGGTGAACTCTTAACCTCCACAAACGCACCATCGGGGTAGAAGAAAGCGATGGGTTTAGGGGGGGAGCTAAATTGATTTGCGGTCGAACGGAACTCGTTGAAGTTAGCGTTGTAATAGTAGCGATCGTAGTCGCCTGCTCCGTCTGGAACCCAGACGATGTCCGATCCTGTAGAGTTGAACGATCCTGTAAGAGTTGCACTCGCCCCTGTTCCAAAAACCTCGTTGAGCGTCTTGGCCTGACGAACGGCATAGCTCGCAGCGCCTGCTGCTATTCCTGAGCCTTCGATGGTGATGGTTGTTGCAGTAGATGCAGTAATTACAGCGACCGCTCCGTTTTGTGCTCCATTGGAGATTTCGAGGAGGTAAGTTGCGTCTGCGTCGGTCAAGGTTGTCGTAAAGTCAACATCAGCATCAGTAACAACGTTAGCGTCCTCAGAATCAATGATTCCGGAAACCAAGATATCACCATGAAGATTAATTCCAATGGGATTGAAGCCAACAACGAGGTTAGATTTTACGTAACCCGAAGGAGCGGTATATGCCAATGTCTGTCCGCAAAGCGGCAGTATTATGGAGGTAAAGAAAAGAGTGATGATTATTTTCATGCTGGGGACGGCCTTCACTTTGCTGAGAAAATTGGATGTAAGCAAACGAAAAGCTCAATAATTTTCCCAGCGGCTCTTGTTCTTTTGGAAAAAGAACTACCTTGATAATAATTAATTGAGAGGGGCTAGACGAGGGGCAAATAGCCCAGAGTGCTTGATGAAGAGTTGCGAGAATCTTTGGCCCTGTTAAAGATACATTGCAACGTGAAAAAGGGATACACAATCGGGAACGAAAAGTTGGTGAAAGTGCTTCAGGGCGCTTCCTGCCACCTTTTGGGCCTTTGGAAAAAACAAGGAAAGGAAGAAGGAGCCCTGCGAATTGCGGTAATTGGTGGAGGTTGCAGTGGTCTGCAATACCAAATGGACCTTGTCGATGGCCCAAGGGACCGCGACATCATGGTGGAAAGCAATGGGGTGAAAGTCGTTATTGATCCCAAAAGCGCTTTGTTTGTTAGTGGGAGTGAACTGGATTACTCCGACGATTTGCAGCAGGGTGGGTTTAAGGTAAGTAACCCAAATGCCTTGGTGACCTGTTCATGCGGTGAGAGTTTTGCGGCCTAGTAAAAGGGTATGGAATTTTCTGAATCATTGTGAAGGAGCCCATGGATCCATTTTTAATCCTTGGCTTGCCGGAGCGATTGGCGGTCGATACGGGTCAGCTTGAGGAACATTTTCGGAGATTGGGAAAGGAGGCGCATCCTGATCGTGGTGGTTCGGCTGCGGACTTCGAGCGATTGCGTTTTGCTTATGAAGTGGTAAAATCACCGGCGAAGAGAATTCGAGCGATGGTAGGCGAAGCCGAATCCCGAGGGTCGGTTCCGGGAGAGGTGATGGATCTTTTTGGATCTGTCGCTGAAGCCATGGAGGCGGTGGAGCAATTTCTCAAGGAACGAGCGGTTGCTCGAAGCGGATTGGGACGTGCGGTGCTGGACGCTAAGATCCCGGCACTCAGGAAATCACTGGAAGATCTTATCGAAAAACTTGGAGATTTGGAATCGGGTTTGATCGATTGGTTTCCATTTTTTGATGAAAAGGGATGGGATGCTTGTGAAGCAGAGATGGGTGAGGTGGCCCGGGGTTTGGTGTTTTTAGAGAAATGGCAGGCCCAGATTCGAGAGGCGACGGGAAAGTTGTTCGAAGCCTTGCTAGGAGGGATGTCCTAATCCATGAATATGGAAACGATGAATGAGGTGATTGTAGGGATTGATCTAGGGACCACACAGTCTGCGGTGGGCGTGGTTGAATCTGGATTTCCGATCCTGCTTGCGAATGAAGAAGGTTCCAGGCTCACTCCAAGCGCGGTCTGGTATGGGAAATCTGGTGAGGTCGAGGTGGGAGCATTGGCATTGCGCAGGCAGGGTGTCGATCATGTCATCACGAGTGTAAAGAGTTTGATAGGTCGCCGCTTCGATGAAGTGGATGAGTCCGAAGGGGTCGTGAGAAATGGCGGTGGATTGCTTCTGGAAAGCGCCGCTGGAACCAAGTCACCCGAGGAAGTTTCGGCTGAGATTTTGAAGAAGTTGAAATCTGTCGCGGAAACGCAACTCGGAGGCGAGATTTCAAAGGCGGTGATTACGGTACCAGCATATTTCCACGACGGGCAGCGCGCAGCGACCAAGAGGGCGGGAGAAATGGCGGGACTGGAAGTGGTTCGGATTCTTAGTGAGCCGACCGCTGCTGCCTTGTCCTATGGCTTGGAACGGCTGGATGAGTCGTCTAAGGTAGTCGTCTTCGATCTAGGGGGAGGGACCTTTGATGTTTCGGTGCTCGAAATGAGAGAGGGCGTGTTTGAGGTGCTGGCGACCGCTGGGGATACTTCATTGGGTGGAGACGATTTCGACGAGGCTCTCACGCTCTTTGCGGCTGATCAGCTCGGAATGAAATGGAGTGATCTGGATGCGATGGCACGGGTGACGTGGCTTTCTGAAGGACGACGGGTCAAGCATGTGCTGTCTTCGGCCGAGGAGGCGACCTTTCGGGTTCCCTTCGTCGGCGAGATCTCAGTGAGTCAGGATCGATTTAGGAAATTGCTATCCGATCACTTAGGCCGCATGGAGAGTTGTTGTCGGAGAGCCTTGCTTGATGCGCAGGTAGAATCAGGCGATCTGGATTCTGTTCTCATGGTGGGTGGCAGCAGCCGTATTCCCATGGTGCGGAAAAAGGTGGCGGCAATTTTTGGGAAGGAACCTGATATGACTCTGCATCCCGACGAGGCGATCGCTCGTGGGGCTGCCATCCAGGCTGGTATATTGGCTGGGACGGTTCGGGAGGTTTTGCTGCTGGACGTGACACCTTTAAGTCTTGGGATTGAGACGATGGGGGGACTCATGAACATCTTAATCCCCCGGAATACCACGATCCCATGCAAGGCGGGGGAAATGTTTACCAATGCTGTCGATTTTCAGTGCTCGATGAAAATTCAGGTTTTGCAAGGGGAGCGGGAACTCGCAAAAGACAATTGGGAGCTTGGGGGCTTCGAGCTCCCTTTTGAAGCTTCCGGAAGAGGTCAAGCCAGGGTGGGAGTAGAATTTCGAATTGATGCGGATGGCATTCTTTCGGTTCTCGCGCGGGATGTGGCGACAGGAAAGGATACTGTAATCGAGGTCGGGAGTTCAGCAGTGGACGTGACTGAGGCCAAAGTGGAGAGAATGGTCAGCCAAAGTGTAGAGTTTGCCTTTGAGGATATGAATGCGCGCGTCTTTGAGGAGGCGCGACTTAAGGCAAACGAACTTTTGCCAGCGGTCAAGATGGCTCTCTCTCAAGTGGGGGATCTTCTTGATCGGAGTGAGTTGCAGGAAGTTGCCGAGGCGAGGGCGAAGGTGGAAAAGGCACTTTTAGGGAATCAGTCGGCTCTTCTTAAGGAAGGGGTCGAATGTCTGGATCGGGCGACCGAATCAATGGCAACGCTTCTCATCGAAAAGGCGAGTAGGTCAGTTTTTTCCCCGCAGGGGGATTGACTTTGCGTAATGATATTTGCCAGAGTCCCGAAGACTATTTACAATGAGCGCATCGAAAGTATACCTATGTCCCTCCTGTCAGTCGGTTATCCGGTCTGATCGGGATGTTTCCGAGGGGCTAAAGTGTGATTCTTGTGGTTCCAGTTTTGGCGGTAGCGGCAGCGGTATCGCAGCGCCCAAACGTCCTCGTTCTGAGAGTAGTGCTAGTCCGAGCATTCTTCGCGATGTTATGAAAAATCGTGAGGGGACCGTGCTCCCAGTGTCTTTTGGTTCGACAGAAAAGTTGGGGAATTTCAAGTCGGAAAAGTCGGAAAAGTCGGAAAAGTTGGAGGCGGCGGAGGAAGGGAGCAGGGACGAGGAGTCGATTCTCTCTGACGGGAGCCGGCAAGTGAAGCGCCGGAAAAAACGGAGGAAAGAGGAGAAGCACAAAAAGCTCTATATTTTCATCACTGCTTGGATCGGTGTTATTGTTGCGTTGTTGTTCATTTTTCAGATTAAAAGCGACGACGGGAAAACAAATACTAGGAATACTGCAAATACTGGAATGCCGCCATGGAAGCGCGATTTCTATCGTTCCCACCTCGAATCGATCAGCAAAAACTATAATAGTTTTATTCAAGCTTTTTCTCTACCTGCAAAACAGCAGGCTATTGATCGTTCATCGCAGATGGCGGCAAAGTTTTCTCGCTTTAATCAAACCCATTCGAGTCCTGTTTTAAAAGGAACGATGAGACTCAGAGGTCGTCATATTCTGGAATTACAGGAGGATCCATTAATTTTGGCGGTGGAGACTCTTTGGCAGGATTCAGAAGGCAAGAGCTCCGAGGCAGTTCATGTCTGGGATGGAAAGGGATGGAAATTAGACTGGGAGTGTTATGCGCCGTACTCGACAGTCCCGTGGACGCTCTTTCGATCCGGAGTTGGTAAGCAAGAGGGCGATTTTCGTCTCTTGGTTCGACGGAGGGAAGCTGGAGATGCTTCTAAAAATTTGGCTCTTCTGTTTTACGCCCCTGCTTATGCGGGCGATAAGTCATCGGAAGCCATCCGGGCAACAGAGTCTCCAGAAATAGTCGTGGATCGAAAGAGTGAAGTTGGAGAACGCATGTCGCAAATCCTCTCTGACGTTGAGGAAGGAAAGCGTCCTATGGAGAGTATTTTGGGAATCGATGATCTTTCTAGGATGGCGCGAGTGTTTGTTTCTCTCGCATGGGAGGAAGACGAAACCGGAAAGCCGCAGATGGTTCTCAAGCAAATCAATGGAATATCCTGGTATGGTGAGCGAATTCAAGAATTGCTATCAAATCAAAACTCAAGTGAGGCTGATTCGAAGTCAGACTTGAATGAGCAGGTTCTTGAACTTACGGTGGAAGGCGAATGAGTGAAGATCAGCCCGAGCCGGAAGCGCGCGAGATTCCTGGGGGAAGCGTCAAAAAAGTGCGCCGTGTTAAAAAAGGGCGACGCTCCAAGCAGACGAAAAATTCAGGCAACAGTAATTCTCTCCTGAAGAAAGGGAAAGAGCTACTGCATGGGATTCAGGCCGATGATGATGATTCTGGTCATGTGGACGTTGCGGAGCAGATTCGCCGCCTGAAGAAGAAGGGTCCTATTGAAACTCTTGATGAGGTTTGGGGAAGTAAAAAGCGCTCCACTTCATGGTTGTGGGTCAGTCTCTTGGCGGTGATTGTCCCTCTCATTGGTGTTGGCGTGGGGATCTCCATGCTCACCCAGAATCAAACAGAGGATGAGAACGGAGGTCATTCAATCGAAATGTTCAGTGGTTTCGATGTGGAGAAGACGAATTCTCACACTTGGTTCGACGGTGATTCTACGGTGTGGCTGGAGAAAGCCGTTGATATTCTAAGAGCGTTTAATACCGCGAAATCGCCCGACGAGGTGCTCGCATTTGTGCGACCTTCTCCATACGCAACGTTAAACCCGCTTGAAATCAATCGTTGGTCCTCTCCCATGACCTTAAATACGATGTATGACGTGACATGGCGCTTGCCGACGGTGTCACCACCCGGTGGGGGAAAAGAGCGAGGATATGTCGTCGTCAGTGGGCAACGTGAGAACTTCGAGCCATTCTCGGCATACTTCGTGGAAGAAGATGGAGAATTGCTTCTCGATTGGGACGCTACTACCAACTGGTGTGAAATTCCGTTTACTAAGTTTATCGAGGAGGAGTCTCGCAGCGTGGCGCTCATCAGGGGCAAAATTGAGAAAAAGCCAATTTATGACAGTGTCATCGGAGGAATTTCCTATTCAGGTTATCTCCTGACCAGCGATGATGGATCCGAGTTTATTTTTTGCTATGTACCTTTGGACTCAGACAAGCAACGAATCGATGATGCGCGCATCAAAACGATTCTAAATTATAAGCGATTTGTGGGTCCTCTTTTGAAGGACCTTCCTGTCACTCTTCGTGTTCGCTTTGGAGATGGAAAAGGAGGAGGCAAGCTCTTCGAGATCGTCGATCTTGTTCATGATAAGTGGGTCAGGCCCTGATCGCTTCAGCGAGACCTTGGCGCATCGCGTCGATGGGGGCGTCTCGATTTGTCCAGTATTCCAGAGAAAGCGCACCTTGATGAAGGAGTAGCGAGATTCCATTTGCGATCCGGGCTCCTTGAGCTTGGGAGTCACGCAGGAGCCTGGTGCAGGAAGGATTGTAGATCGTGTCGTAAACGAGGTGGTGAGGTTCGATCCAATGCGATGGCAGAGGGGAGGGATCACTTTGTTTGAGTCCGACCGAGGTGGTGTTGATGATCAATTCACTATTGGCAATGGCTTCCTGGAGAGCTGGGTCGTCAAGAGCGTGAATGGACAGTCGATCACCAGGGCCTTCTAACTTTTCACCGTGGAGAAGGGGATCCAGTAGAGTCTGCATCGAGGTGAGCTTTTCAACAGTCCGATTGGCGAGGGTCAACTGAGGGCAATCTTCCAGGCAGCACTGGGTGGCGATGGCGCGCCCCGCTCCTCCGCCGGCACCAATGATGACGATGCGAAGGTCGCCGAGATCAAGACCGAAGTCTTCCCGGATGGCGCGCACAAATCCTGGGCCATCGGTATTAAAACCGACCTTCTTCTCTCCCTCGAAAACGATGGTGTTTACGGCGCCCATCAAGCGGGCTCCTTTTCCAACTTCGTCACATGCATCAAGGGCTTCAAGCTTGTGGGGCACGGTGACATTGATCCCTTGAATCCCCACCTCGTGCATTTTTTCGAAAGCCTCTGCCACACGACCTTCGGGAACTTCGACACGGATGTAGCGGACATTCAGCTCGAGGGCGTCGAGAGCGGGTTGATGAAGTTGGGGAGAAAGAGAGTGGGCAACCGGATTTCCGATGACCGCGAAGCGAGCGGGCTTTTGCGTGTCTGCGTTGATGGAAGAGAGGTCGTCGAGATGGTAGTGGGTCATGAAAGTAGGGCGGTGAAGCGTTGGATGCGTCGGAGGCATTCTTCCTTTCCAAGAATTTCAAGGATGGCTCCGAGATCCGGTCCTCCGGCTTTTCCGGAAAGCGCGATGCGGAGGGGGAACATCAATTGTCCGGGTTTGGCTCCGTGAGCCTTCGCGGTGGATCCGATGACGGACTTTGGATCGCTCCAGTCAGTCAGACCTTGGAAGGTCTCGGCAAGAGCAGTCAAAAGAGCGCCTGCAGAGTCGTTTCCTTTCACTTTCGCCAAGGGCTCGCTATCTATGGGATATTCTGGATCGAGGTAGAAAGAAACGGCGTCCGGAACCTGAGTGAGGAGAGAGACTTTTTCCTGAATCGATTTGAGCATCTCAGGAGTGGGAGTGGTTTCACAGTAGCCTGCGGCGGCTTCCACAAATTTGTCCGGAGTGAGTGCCAAGAGGTGTTGTTGGTTTACCCATTCGCATTTTTCAGCATCGAATCGACCGGGCGATCGGTTGACCGACTCCAAGGAGAATTTTTCGATCAATTCCTGGAGAGAAAAGATTTCGGAATCATCCTTGGGCGACCATCCGAGAAGCGCGATGAAGTTGACGACAGCGGGGGAGGAGAAGCCCTGTTTGGAGTAGTCACCCAGCGCGGCACCCACGTCACGCTTAGACATTTTGGAGCCATCGCTATTTAGGATAAGCGGAATGTGGGCATATTGCGGTGCAGTTTCGCCGAAGGCTTCAATGAGCTGAAGGTGTTTCGGGGTATTCATGAGGTGGTCCTCGCCACGGATGACGTGGGTGATTCCCATGGTGAGATCGTCTACGACATTGACGAAGTGGAAAACGAAGGAGCCGTCGGATCGCCGGACCACCATGTCGGGCGTGTTCGATTCGTCAGTGTAGTCGATGGTGACTTCTCCACACACCAGGTCTTGCATCGTGATGGGCTTCCGATCGAAGCGGAAGCGCCATGCGCCATCATCTTCATAGACACGGTCAGCGGTTACCAGCTTTTCGAACCACTTGAGATAAATATCACTCCGCTCGCTCTGATAAAAGGGACCCTCCCAGGTGAGTCCCATCCATTCCATGCCTTCAAAGATTGCAGCACGGGCCTCTTCTGTGTTTCGTGCTTCATCGGTATCTTCTACGCGGAGGACGAACGTCCCCCCAAGCTTTTTGGCATAGAGCCAGTTGAAAAGAGCAGTGCGGGCTCCACCAAGGTGGAGGTAGCCAGTGGGCGAGGGGGCAAAGCGGGTGCGGACAGGCGCGGACATCACTGTGAGGTATAGCTTGCTCTGTCGATCCGGGCAAACGGGAATCCGCAGCTTTGCGACGCTTTCCCTAGTAGAGCGTTTTCCGAGGCTCTTCCTCTTCCTTTCCCTTTCCCGCTTCGACGGCCATTTTCTCGAAATCTCCTTCTTCGCAGCAGCGAACGAAACCTTCGCCAAAGTGTTTCAGCTTATCCCAATCAGTTCGGATTTCCGAGGCTTCATCCTGAGTGATGGAGCTATCGTGCGCGGCTTGGGAAATACGAGTGAGAAGGTTGCCAAATTGGGCAACAATCTCGTTGGTGGCCGGGAGGTATTCGAAGCCCTGCTGACAGGTGCTTTCTGGGTTTTTGACAAAGTAGCCGTCGGTTTTTTGACAGAGCCATTCGATGATGCGCGGTTCATCAGTGAGTCTGATGATTTCCAAAAGGCGATCCAGCGGGTTGCGTGAGCCGCTTCCGCTTTCGGATTGCTCTTGCGCCCATTTGTAAACGAGAGAGAGGGAGACTCCGAGTTCAGAGGCGACCTCTTTAGGGCTGCTTTTTTTAAAGGCCTCTTTGAAAATCTCGTGTGATTCCATAGACGACAGAGTAGTTAAAATTCTAACGAGGTGCAAGCTACTGCTGCGGGACGTATATCTGGGAACCCATCTTGATGACTTGAGCCGGGCTGAGTGAAACCTGGTTCAAAGAGTTAATGGTAGGAACATCCGTACCGTAGAAGCGGGCGATGTCATCGAGTCGTCGATTCTGGCTCACGGTGACAAGTTCAGGTCTGCTGGAGTGACCAGCGGCCGCAATTCGTGGGGGAGGCGTCGCTCTGGGACCTTCTGCGACTCGTTGTCTGGCCTTTGGAGCAGTTTTGGTAGCGACGATACTCCGGTTATTACTTGGCACTTTAATTTCTCGACCAATTTGAAGCTTTCGTGGGTTCAACCCGGGATTTGAGGCCATCAACTTGCTCAGTGAGGTTCCATGCCGGTTCGCGACTTCTCCCAAGGTGTCGCCTGATTTAATTACGTAGCGCGAAGTTGGTCCGGAGTAGCTAGAAGTAGAGACCCAAGTCGATTTACTGGCTCCGGGAAGGCAAAGGGACTTTCCAATTTTGAGCCGGGTGGGATTGAGGCCTGGATTGGCCTTTTGAAGTGCTGAGACTGAGAGTCCGCGAGATTTTGCGATTCCCCAGAGGGTGTCACCTTTCTTGATGCGATAACCGGATTCTCTTGAGGCTGAATTACTGCGCTGAGTGGGCTTGCCAAAAGTAGTAAGTCTTTCACTGATTGAAGCGACTTTGGAGCTTAACGAGGAGACTTCCTGCTCCAAGCTGTTGATGCGTTGCTCTTGCGAGGCAGCAAGGAGAGGCTCCGAGAAAGCCAAAAAACTAAGGGGAAGAAGGGTGAAAGTCTTCATAGAATAAGGCATATTTACCCAACTATTCTAAATAGTTCAATAAAATTAATTAAAGTTTTAAAAACTTCTAAAAACTCCCTGATTCTATCGCAATCTGACGCACTTCATCAACCGATTTGACCTGTGAGAGCTTTTGGCGTAGTGGCTTGGCTCCTGGAAACCCTTTGCAATAGGTCATTAGGCGAGATCTCATCGCCATCAGAGTGTGGCGCTCGTCGCCATAGCGATCAGATCCGACGGCCAGTTCACAGTGCCGAATGACAAAGGACCAGCGTTCATTCACGCTTGGAGGAGGCAAAAGCTCCCCGGTTTTTAAAAAATGTTTAGCTTCTTTGAAAAGCCAGGGGTTTTGCATCGCGGCCCGCCCAATCATGACCCCGGAAACTGCGGTTGTTTCCTTCCGCTTTTTGATCATCTCGGCGGAATTGATATCACCGTTTCCAATCACGGGAATGTTGACGCTTTGAGCGCATTCGTCGATCACCTCCCAATCGGCCTCGCCGCGATAGGATTGTGCCCGGGTTCTGCCGTGAACAGAGATTGTTTGAATGCCCGAGTTCTCCAGCAGGCGGCACACTTCCGGTCCGTTGATGGACTGGGTGTCCCAGCCAATGCGGATTTTTCCAGTGACGGGAACTTCGTGTCCTACGGCTGCGACAATTTTTTCGGCAGTATCGACGAGAAGGGGGCAATTTCGGAGAAGGGAAGAGCCTCCATTCTTTGAGACCACCTTGTTGACGGGGCAACCAAAGTTGAGGTCAATGAAGTCGGGGCGTTTCCAATCGATAATTTTTTTTGCGGCCTCACCCATGCGGGCTCCATCGGCGCCAAATAGCTGGATCCCAAGCGGGCGTTGCTCATCGGTGAAGGTGGTGTAGCGGCGGGTTCGATGGTCTGCTTGTAGGATTCCCTCGGCTGAAACGAACTCTGTCACCATGACGTCAGCCCCCAGCTCCTTGCAAAGAGTGCGGAAGGTAACATCGGTCACCCCTGCCATTGGAGCGAGATAGATGGGGAACTGATCTTGGAACCAAGGGAGCATTATTCCTTTTTTTCGTCTGACTCGTTTTCTTCTGTTGAGAAATCTGAATTGATCTCCTCCTCTTCAATGACAGGTTGCGGGTCGAGGAGTTCTCTGATTTCGTCTTGCACCTTTTCGACATCGGTGAGTGCGATTTGTGGATCCTTGATGATGAAAACGTCTCCTGTCTTACGATGTTCGTAGACTCGGAGCAGCCCGGAGGGGAGTTTTTGGGTGTCGGTTTCACGGAGCAGTTTTTGGCGCTCCAGCATTACCGCGAGAATGTAGCGCGCATTTTCGGTGTGTTCTTCTTCTTCTTCTACGAGGCGGCGAAGAAGGGTTTCGGGGTCGTCTTTCACGACACCCTCTGACTTTTCATTAGCGACCGGGAGTTTGAAAACGGTTTTCCAGTGAGAGAAGGGGACTTCTCCCTCCTTATCGAGTTCCTTCCAGGCTTCTTCGGAGAAATCTTTTCGGAGATATCCCGAGGCATCTGCATCTGGGAAAATGGCGGCATGAATCGCTTGTCCATCTTCGAATGATTGCTCCGTTCCGGCGCAGACACGAGCGCGGGACTTGATGCTCCAAGGTTCTTTCATATTGCGACATTTCCTTCGGACATCCTTGCTCAGAATGGAAGGAGTTTCTTAAGGGTTTGATAAATTGGCCGGCCCACCAATCGGCTTTGAATGAGGACAAGGGCGAGGCAAGTGGCAAGGATATTGGTCCCCCAAGCGGCCCAGATCGGAGGAAGATAGCCTGACTCGCCAAGCGCTAGGAAGACCGTGGTGGTGAACATCATCCCGGCACAAAGGAAAACGGCGAGAGCGATACCACCTGCGGCTCCCCGCCTAGTAAAGACAATCCCGAGAGGCGCGGCAAGGAGAACCAGGGCTAGGCAGATTCCGGGCTGGGCCCACCGATAGTGCCACTGGGTGAGGAAGCGCCGTTTGTTGGCCCAGGATTCGTCTCGATTGGCCTGAAGCCAGCTGTAGAGGTCGGGCACTCCCAGATTTACGGCATCTAGTCCTGGGCGGATAATCTGCCAAGGTGGTTCAGTCCATTTTTGGAAAGAGACGGATCCTTCGGGAATTTCGTATTCGGGCATCAGAGGGCCGTTTTCAAAGAGACGACGATCAAGATGTTGAATTTCGACACCTTCGAATACCCAGTAGGTTCGATCTCGGTTCCAGCTCGCGCTCTTGGCTTGGAGACGCATTTTAGGATGACCTTCTTTGGTGAAGGTCCGGATCACGACATTTTGAAGGGGTTCGCCCTTGTTGAAGTCGTAGGGGAAGCTTCCGATGAACCACTGACGCCTCTCTTTTTCATTGTGGTAAACGACGTTGCGCGCTTGGCTGGACGATCCTTCCTGCGCTTGTTCGATGATTGCGTCCTTGTAGCCTTCGGCCCACGGAGCCCACTGATAATTGAAGCCGAGGCAGATTAGGCTAGCGATGACTCCGACACATGCGAGGGGGAGAATTAAACGAATAACACCCCGACCGGTTTGAATCATGGAAACGATTTCCTGGCTACGGGACAATTTTCCAAGGCAGTAAAGGAGGGCAAGTAGGAGAGAAAAGGGGGCGAGGAGGACGAAGGCGATTGGAAATAGAATGGCATAATAGCGAGCCATCAGTGCTGATCCATTATCGGCATCCTTGAAGTCTCCCATATGGTTGGTGAGATCCAGAAGGGTGTAGATAGCATAGAGAGCCAGGAAGCAGAGGAGAAAGGATGCCAAAAACTCTCGAATGAGATAGCGATCCAAGGAGCGGACGAAACCATAATAGAGCCCGCCGACTGCCGGAAGGAAGCAGATGAGGCAGAGAACGACAGGGCGCAGCGAATGAGCCATCGTATTGGAATCAGGAAAACCAGCCAAGTGGTCATTGACCGCTTCCTGTTCCATTGGCCCCAAAACAGCCGCCAAAGCCGCACCGATCATCGTCAGGACGATCATCGGTAGGAAGCGTTTAAGAAGGGATTGGGAATCCAAGGTGGCGGAAGCTAAACGATCCCTTCGCTGAAGCCAAGGAGTTCGATGAGAGAATGCTGAGGAGTTGTGCTAAAGGGAGTTTTTAACAATCCCGTAGTTTCTCTCACGATGGTCACCTTTAAGCCATCGAATCTCCAGTTCGCCGCCGCCGCGGTGTTCCCGTGTGTCGGGGTTTTTCTTGCGCTGCAAAAGCGCGAGATGACCACATTGGTAACCTCCGATGAACTCCCTCGACGTCTTGCTGATCGAGAGGCCTCTCTCGCTAAAGTGGGCGATCTGGCTGAGATCGCAGCGAATTATC
>Ga0114998_10000066_pt1 | contig 57339 bp, 51 predicted proteins | sample ArcticOcean_MG_C_5_FD_87044 | JGI IMG/M metagenome (GOLD analysis project Ga0114998, IMG submission 87044) | Marine microbial communities from western Arctic Ocean - ArcticOcean_MG_CB4_138 | ecosystem: Environmental > Aquatic > Marine > Oceanic | place: Arctic Ocean: Canada Basin | collected... | reverse complement strand
TTAAATATGGTCTCGTAGCTCAGCTGGATAGAGCATCTGCCTTCTAAGCAGACGGTCACAGGTTCGAATCCTGTCGAGATCACAAAAAACCTTAGCTTAATTGTTAGGGTTTTTTTGTTTTATAGACAACTTAATAAATTATTTCAAAAGATATTTTCTATCAACATAAAAAGTTCCGCATGGTATTAAAGATGCCAATAAAATTAAAGTTAAATCTTTAATATTCCAATTTTCTTTATTATTTAATAGTATTGCAATCAAAATATATAATACAAATAATATTCCATGAGGCATGCCTAGTAATTTCACATAGCTATCATCATTTAAGATATATTTAAAATAAAGACCAACAGTCATTAATAAAATATATGATATTCCTTCTAATAAAGCTACTACTCTAAATAATAATTTCATCATTTTATTTAAAAACAAAACCTTGTAAGATAATCTTACAAGGTTTGTGCGGAGAGGGAGGGATTCGAACCCCCGGTACATTGCTGTACGCTGGTTTTCAAGACCAGTGCATTCGACCACTCTGCCACCTCTCCAAAAGTGGATTGCAAAAATATAAATATTTTCAAACCATAGAAACTTTATTTACTTTAATTACGTTATTAATTATATTTCAATTTATTAATTTAGCTTTAGTTTAAATAATTAACTTCTTTTCATCTATAATAAAATGTTTTACAAAGTTTTTTGGTTCTTTTCTTTGATGAGTTTATCGTTGATAAAGATATTATTATTACCCCTGTTCTATCTTATTAACTTTTTTGTTAAATACAGAGAAAATATCATTATTAAAAATATAGATTTATCACATAAAAATCTAAATGAAATTGAAAAGAAAAAAATTATTTCAAAATTTTATTTTCATTTTTTTCAATTAATATGTGAAATCTTTAAAATGTTTTCTGCAAGTAAATTATTCTATAAAAAAAGAATTAAAATTATAAATCCAGAACTTTTAGAATTCTATAAAAATAATAATCAAAGCGTTATTTTAATGTCTGGCCACCACAACAACTGGGAATGGGCAAGTCAAATTATTTCAATTACAGCAAAACAAGATTTTTTAGGAGTATATAAAAAACTTTCAAATAAATTTTTTGATAATTTATTATATAAATCTAGGTCTCGATTTAAAGTGAATTTGATTGAGATAAACGACGCAATTAAATATATAATTAATTCAAAAGATAAATGTCAAATTATTGGTTTAGCAGCCGATCAAAACCCAGTTATTAATAAGAGTACTTATTGGGATAATTTTTTTGGAGAAGAAACTCCTTTGTTTTTAGTTCCTGAAAAACTTGCAGCTAAGATGAATTACCCTGTTCTTTTTTGTAATATGTCTAAGTTGTCTAATGGATATTACACAATTAAATATGAATTAATTGAAGAAAATCCTACTTTATCTAAAAAAGGTTCAATAACAAATTTATTCATCAAACGTTTAGAAGAAAAAATTATTGAAGAACCAAATTCATATCTTTGGTCACATAATAAATGGAAACACAAAAAATAAATACTGCTATTATAATTTTAAACTGGAATGGAATTGATTTATTAAAAAAATTTCTTCCAACTCTTATTGCTAAAAGTAAAAATGCTAATATTTATATTGCTGATAATGCATCTACTGACAATTCAATTAAATTTTTAGAAGATAATTTTACTAGTATAAAAATTTTACAAAATAAGACTAACTGTGGATTTGCAGGTGGATATAATCATGCTCTAAGTAATTTACATGAAGAGTTTTTTATTTTAATTAATTCTGATATTGAAGTAACAGATAATTGGATTTCACCTATAATAGAATTATTAAAAAAAGATAAATTTATTTCAGCATGTCAACCAAAGATTTTAGATTATAATAATAAAGAAAAATTTGAATATGCTGGTGCAAGTGGAGGCTTTATTGATTTTTTAGGATATCCTTTTTGTAGAGGAAGAATTTTTAACCACATTGAAAATGACTTTAATCAATATGAAGATATTAAAGAAGTTTTTTGGGCTTCTGGAGCTTGTTTATTTATTAGATCAAAACATTTTAATGAGGTAAATGGATTTGATAATGATTTTTTTGCTCATCAAGAAGAGATTGATTTATGTTGGAGATTAAAAAACTTAGGATATAAAGTTATGGTTAATCCAGAATCTATTGTTTATCATGTTGGTGGTGGAACTCTTAATAGCTCCTCTCCTTTTAAAACTTATTTAAACTTTAGAAATAATTTATTTATGTTATTTAAGAACTTACATAACTTAAGTTTATTTTCTGTTTTATTTTTAAGATTGTTTCTAGACGGAATTGCAGCATTATCATTGTTAACTAAAAAGAAAGGTTTAACGCATCTATTAGCAGTTTTAAGAGCGCATTTTTCTTTTTACATGTCATTACCCTCCTTAATTAAGAAGAGGTCCTTAATCAAACAAAAAAATAATTTAATTGGGAGATTTAATTTTATTATTCTTATTAAATTTTATTTTAAAAAAATAAGAAAATTTTCTGAGTTATAAAGATTTAAGTGCTAGCCTATAAGAGTCTAAGCCAAATCCACAAATTACGGATTGACAATTTATTGAAAGTAAAGATTTTGATCTATACTCTTCTCGTGAATAAATGTTTGTAATATGAACTTCTATAACTTTAGTATTTATTGCATCTATAGCATCACTAATAGCAACTGAAGTATGTGTATATCCTCCAGCATTTAAAATTATAAAATTATATGAAAATCCAATTTCATGTAATTTATTAATTATTTCACCTTCTACGTTTGATTGGTAAAATGACAAGTCAATTTCATTAAATTCTTGTTTAAGATCATTAAAATACTCTTCAAAAGAAATTTTACCATATAATGATACTTCTCTTTTGCCTAATAAATTTAAATTTGGTCCGTTAATTATTATAACTTTCATTGTGCAAATTTAAAAAAATGAGTTGGGAGAATTCAATAAAGGAGTTTAAATATTATTTAAGAGTTGAGAGATCACTCTCTAAAAATACTATTGAAGCTTATATTAGAGATTTAAATAAATTTTCTAAATTTTCAAAAAAAAATAATTTATCAGTAAATGTTATTACTAGAGAAAATATTCAAGATTTCATTTCATTATTAAATGATGAAAATATATCAGCTCGAACTCAGGCCAGAATAATTTCTTCACTGAAATCATTTTTTAAGTTTTTAATAATGGAAGATTATATAATAATTAACCCATGTCAATTAATACAAAACCCTAAAATTGGCTTTAAATTACCTGATGTTTTAAGCATTGAAGAAATAGACTTAATTGTTACCTCTATTGATAATTCAACGAAACATGGACAAAGAAATAAAACTATAATTGAAACTCTCTATAGTTGTGGGCTAAGAGTTTCAGAACTAATTAATTTAAAAATTAGTAATATAAAATTCTTAGAAAAATATATTAAGATTATTGGAAAAGGAAGTAAAGAAAGATTAACACCCATTAGCAGTAAATGTTTAAAATTATTATTCATATATATTAATGAGATTAGAACACTTAAAAAAATTAAGCTCGGAAATGAAGATATTGTTTTTCTTAATAATAGAGGTAGTCAATTATCAAGAGAAATGATATTTACTATTGTAAAAAATCTTGTTTCTAATTGTGGTATAAATAAGAATGTTAGTCCTCATACTTTTAGACATTCCTTTGCAACTCATCTTATTGAAGGAGGTGCAGATTTACGTGCTGTTCAAATTATGTTAGGTCATGAAAATATAACAACAACTGAAATTTATACTCATTTAGATAATGATTATCTAAGATCTAATCTTATGCAATTTCATCCAAGATCTTAATGGCTTTAAAAAGTAATGTAAATAAAATTTTTGCAATTAATGGAATAAGATGGTTCATGCTATTAATGCCTATAATAGTTTTATTCTTTGAACATAATGGTTTGAGTTTAACTCAAATAATGATACTTCCAGCAATATATTCCTTTACAGTTGCTGTATTAGAAATCCCTTCTGGTTTCTTTTCAGATACTTTTGGGAGGAAAAAATCAATTATTTTAAGTACAATATTTTATTCTTCAGGTTATTTATTATTTTCTTTTTCATCAGATTATAATATTTTTATAATTGCAGAAATATTATTAGGTATTGGAGGGAGTTTAATTTCAGGAACAGATAGTGCAATGTTATATGATACTTTAATTGAATTAAATGATTCTAATGAATACTCTAAAATTGAAGGAAAAAGCTATGCAATTGGAAATTTTTCAGAAGCTATTGCAGCAATTTTATCTAGTTTCTTAGTAGCTATTTCTATATATCTACCTGTTTATTTACATACATTATTATTGCTATTTAGTATTCCAATTGCTTGCTCTTTAGTTGAGCCTAAACAAAACTATAAACTATCAAAATCTTTTTCATCAATCAGGTTAGTTTTTCAACAAATATTTAATGGTCAAAATAAATTAATGTGGTTGATAATTTATTCTTCTTCAATGGGACTTGCTACTTTATCAATTGCTTGGCTTGTCCAACCTTTTTTGATAGATATAAATTTTCCAATTGTTTATTATGGATTATTATGGGCAGCATTAAATTTTGTATCTGCTTTAACAGCATATTTTTCTCATAAAATTAAGGAAATAAATATATTTTACACAATTTCAATTATATTATCTATAGTGCTTTTTTTAGTATCATTTAATATCTCATTTTATGGTATTATCTTATTTTTCGTCATCTACTTTATTAGAGGAATAATTACTCCATATTTAAAGAATCATATAAATATTTTAACATCATCAGAAATGAGAGCAACTGTTTTATCAATAAGAAGTTTAATAATAAGATTATCTTTTGCTATGATAATTCCAATTTTAGGCTATATAGCAGAAAACTATCATTTAAAATTTGTTTTTTGGATTTTATCAGCAATTGTTTTAATATTAAGTTTAATATCATCTTATAAATTGTCTCGTGATTAATTATTATATATTTTTGTATTATGATTTGGTATAATAAATTAAAGATTAAATGGGAAATTAAAAGTGATTTTAGTTTAGTATTAATTTTAGTTGTTTTTGCAATTACAGGTTCTAGTTCATTGCTAGTTGCTGAACCCATTTTAAATTATTTTAATTTTACTGAAATCACAGTTAACCCATATGTATACTATCCATTACGTATTATTTTAATATTTCCGATATATCAAATTTTATTATTAATTATCGGCGGTTTATTTTGTCAATTTAATTTCTTTTGGCAATTTGAAAAGAAAATGTTATCCAAGTTAGGTTTTAGAAAAATTTTTAAAAATCAGAGAAATGACTAAATTATTGATATCTCTAGCAACTAGACTAATCCCTCGACATTATCTTCAACATGTTAGTCACTTTTTTTTGAGAATTTTCTCTATTTTTTTAAGAGGAGATAAATTTGAAGATCCAATAAATGGTATTACCTACAGAAAACTACTCCCATATGGGCGATTAAAACCCCGAATAAATGCCATTGCTCCAGATAGTTTAAGTTTAGAAAGACATAGGCTTATGTGGTTATTTATGAAAGAAAAAACTAATTTTTTTACGCAAAAGCATAAATTTTTACATATAGCACCTGAATTCTGTTTCATAGATATATTTAAAAGAATGGATAATCTTGAATATATAACAGGAGATTTAATTTCTCCTTGGGCAGATGTAAAAATGGACGTCCATGAAATTCCATTCGAAGATAATTCATTTAATGTTGTTATTTGTAATCATGTTCTAGAACATGTTAATGATTCTCAAAAGGTTATGACAGAATTCTTTAGAGTAATGAAGCCAGGTGGTTGGGGAATTTTTCAAGTTCCAATTGATAATAATAATCCAATTACTATTGAAGATAAATCAGTAACAAGCGCTAAAGAAAGAGAAAAATTATATTGGCAAAGTGATCATTTGCGTTTATTCGGACGTGATTATGGTAAAAGATTATCTAAGGCAGGCTTTAAAGTAACTGAAAGTAATTTCATAAATGAAATTGACCCAATATTGGTTGATAGATATGCCCTCCCAAAAAATGAACTTGTATATTATTGTGAAAAAATTTAATTTTTTACGTAGACAATTTTCTTAGTTTCAAAAAATTCTTCATTAAAATATTTTGATATTGATATTTGTTTATTAATAATACCTAAAAGTTCTATAGTTAAATCACCTCCCTTTAAATAAATTATTCCATTATTTAAATCATTGAAAGATTCAGAGTTAAATTTTCCTTTTATTAGTCTTTTAAATTCTCTCATTTTTGTTACAGCCCTACTTATAACAAAATCATATTTTCCATTTAAATTTTCAACTCTAGAATGTGATGTTGTCACATTTTTAAGTTTTAAAGACTTTGATACTTCGTTAACAACTAAAATTTTTTTATTAATACTATCAACAAGATGAAACTTTACTTTAGGAAAAATTATTGCTAAAGGAATGCCTGGAAAGCCTCCACCTGTTCCTACATCAATTATAGATGTATCATCTTTAAAGCTTATGAATTTAGCAATAGCAAGGGAATGCAATACATGCTTTAGATAAATTTCATTAATATCTTTTCTAGAAATAACATTTATCTTTTGATTCCATTTAAAATATAAATCTTCTAATAGCTCAAACTGTTTAATTTGTTCAATAGTTAAATCATTAAAATATTTATGTATTAATTCCACGTCTTTTTTTTTGCAATTAAATTAAAAATATGAAATATAAATTGATTTATAAGATGAATAAATTCTAATAATGGATGTATTAGAAAAAGATCAAATACATCAAGTTTTTTCATCAAAAAATAATTAGAAATATAAGAGTTAATTAGTCTTAATAATAATATAGAGATAAGAATAGAATGTGAAAAGTTTAGAAAAAATAATAGAACAAATGAAGTCCAAAAAATAATATTAGAAAATGGATATAAAGTAAGAAGAAATTTTATTTTAAAATTATAAAATTTACCAGTGCTTAAATGTCTCTTTTTTTGTTTAATCCAGTCAAAATAATTAACTTCTGGTTCAGAAGTTGTAAAGCTATTAGTTCTTAAATTTATACTAACATTTTCTTTCGAAGCAATCTCATTAATGAATAAATCATCATCACCAGATGGTATATGTAAATGATTAGCAAAACCTTTATTATTGAAAAAAAGCTCTTTTTTATAAGCCAAATTTCTACCAACCCCCATATATGTTAATGAGTTTAAAGAATAAGAAAAATATTGAATAGCGACTAAATATGTGTCATATCTAATTAGTTTATTTAATAAACCTGGATAAGTTTTATATTTTCCATATCCTAAAATAATTTCTTTATTACTAAAATTTTGTGTCATCGATGCTATCCAATTATTTGAAATTGGTTTGCAATCTGCATCAGATAATAATAAATTATCAAAATTCGCTGTTTTAATTCCTAAAGTAAGTGCAAACTTTTTGCCAATTGCATGCTTAACATGATTATCTATATGAACAATTATTAAATTATTGTATTTTTTTTCTTGTTCATCTAAAAAATACTTAGTGCCATCAATAGACTGATCGTTCACAATTATTAACTCAAATGATTTATAATTTTGATTTAGGAAAGAAGGTAAGTTTTTCTGAAGATTTTCTAATTCATTTTTTGCACATATAATAACTGATACAGGTTCTTCAAATAATATCTTTTCATCTTTATAAAAAATTAATTTTTTAAAAAAATATATATAGTAAATAAGTGGTATAAGTAAACATAAAACACATAAATAGAATAAATATAAAGTCAAATTATTTTTTTAGATAATTAACAATATTTTTTTCAACTCTACATAAAACATCTGAAACATCTTCTTTAATAAATTTATCTCCTGTAATAAGTTCAAATAGTTCAATATACCTTTCTGAAACAGAAATACAATATTCATTTGACATCTCTGGAATTAATTGACCATCTTTCCCTTGAAAACCCTTTTCAATTAACCACTGTCTAACGAATTCTTTAGAAAGTTGTTTTTGTTGTTCTCCTTTATTTATTCTATTTTGATAATCACTTTTGTAGAAGTATCTAGAAGAATCTGGTGTATGAATTTCATCTATAAGTGTAATAACTCCATTAACATCTTTTCCAAACTCATATTTAGTATCAACTAAAATTAGATTTTTTTCAGCAGCCATTTCAGTTCCTCTTTGAAAAAGTTTTCTAGTATAATCTTCAAGAATAATATAATCTTCTTCAGAAACAAGTTTTTGATTAAGAATTTCTTCTCTTGTAATATCTTCATCATGACCAACATCAGCCTTAGTTGTTGGAGTAATAATAGGGTTGTCAAACTTTTGATTCTCGACCATACCTTCAGGCATTTCTACACCACATAATAACCTTTTCCCAGCTTTATATTCTCTCCATGCATGACCTGTTAAATATCCTCTTATAACCATTTCAACTTGAAAAGGTTCACATCTCTTACCCACAGTAACACTTGGGTCTGGAGTTGCTTCCATCCAATTTGGCACAATATCAGAAGTAGCATCTAAAAATTTTGCAGCAATTTGACTTAAAACCTGACCTTTATAAGGAATTCCTGCAGGCAAAACATGATCAAATGCAGAAATTCTATCAGAAGCGATCATTACCAAAACTGTATCGTTAATGGTATATACATCTCTAACTTTTCCTTTATAGAATTTAGTTTGTTTATTAAAATTAAAATTTGTTTTTAGTATTGTATTATTCATGATTAATATTTTTATAAGCTTTAATAATTTGTTTAACAATTTTGTGTCTTACCACATCTTTTTCATCTAAATGGATAAATTTAATACCATTTATTTTATTTAATATTTTAGAACAAGAAATTAACCCAGAAATTGTTCTTTTTGGTAGATCAATTTGGGTTATATCTCCAGTGATAATAAACTTTGCTGATTTCCCCATTCTTGTTAAAAACATTTTCATTTGGTGTTCTGTAGTGTTTTGCCCTTCATCTAATATGACAAATGCTTTATCTAATGTTCTTCCTCTCATAAAGGCTAGTGGAGATATTTGAATTGTTCCATCTTCTAAGTATTCATTTAATTTATCAATTGGCAACATATCAAATAATGCATCGTATATGGGTTGCATATAAGGATCTAATTTTTCTTTAAGATCACCTGGCAGAAAACCAAGATTTTCTCCTGCTTCAATAGCTGGTCTAATGAGAATGATTCGCTTTACTCTTCTTTCCTTTAAATATTTAACAGCAAGTGCAACGGATGTATAAGTTTTACCAGTTCCAGCTGGTCCAACAGCAAATAAAATATCATTTTCATCAATTGAAGCTAGCATTTTTCTTTGATTTAAACTTTTAGCTTTTATTAATTTTCCACTTTTTCCATGCAAAATAACATCATCTTGAAATTCCATCACATCTTCTTCACCGTCAACAATTCTTTCTATTTGACTTACTGTTAAAGAATTAAACTTTTCAAGGTGAGCACAAAAAACCCGAAACTTTAATTCAAAGTCATTTATTTTATCTTTATTACCCTGAATCTTTAATTGATTACCTCTAGAGATAAGTTGTAGTTGTGGGAATAATGTCTTAATCCTATTAAATTTTGAATTATTTGATCCAAATAATTTAACAACATCAATATTATTTAATGATATTAATTTTTCATTCATTATCTAATATCTTTCATCTAATTCTCTTAATTTTGAATTTACGAATTAACAATATTTAATCTATATCTACAAAAGTAATTTTACTTAAATGTCTATAATAACATTAACTACAGATTTAGGAACTAAAGATAGCTATTTAGCATCTCTTAAAGCATCAATATTTTCAGAAATTAATGATGTTAATTTAGTTGATATTTCAAATGAAATTGAACCTTATAATATTCTCCAAGCCTCTATAGTTTTAAAGAATTGTTTTAAAGACTTTCCTAAAGACACAATTCATATTGTTGCTGTAGATGATGAAATATCTGTTGAAAATGATCACATAGCAGTTTATGCAAATGGTCATTATTTTATTGGTTCGGATAATGGTATATTTCCATTAGTTCTTGATGATTTTAAAGCTGAAAAAATTGTTTCTTTAAATATAAGTCAAAAGACTGATAATTTAACTTTTGCATCTAAAGATGTTTTTTCTATAGCTGCCTGTCATATTGCAAGAGGTGGCACAATGGAGATAATTGGTAAACCATTAAAAGACTTTAGTAATAAAAAAAATATTTTATTTCCAGTAATTGAAAACAATATTATTCGAGGAGTAGTTACTTATATTGATAATTATGGAAATGCTATTACTAATATAAAAAAAGAAACATTTATAAAAACTATTAGAGATAAAGAGTTTAATATACTTTTTGGAAGAGAAAATGATGGAATTATAAATATTTCAAATAAATATAAAGATGTGGATCTTGCAGAAAAACTTGCTATTTTTAATAGTAATAATTTTTTACAAATTTCAATAAATCAAGGAAAAGCTAGTTCATTATTAGGATTGAAATATTTTGATGTAATAAGAATAGAATTTTAATGATTGCAATAATTAATAAAGAAATTAGATCTTTTTTCAATAACAATATTGGATTAATAATCTCATCAATTTTTTTAATAATTTTTGGTTTAATTCAGTGGACACAACTCTTTAACTTAAGCATTTTTGAGTCAGGATATGCAAACATGCATACTTTTTTCTTTATTGCTCCTCCTCTGTTTATGATTTATATAAGTGCAATTTCAATGAAAAGTTTTTCTGAAGAATTTAAATCAGGAACAATTGAAATTCTTATAACAAAACCAATTAGTTTAAAATCAATAATACTTGCTAAATACCTTGCAATAAATATTATAATTTTCATTACAATAATCTCAACTTTAATTTATCCATTTACAATTTATTTTTTAGGTGAGAATATTGGAAACATTGATTTAGGTGGTATTATTGGTTCATATTTAGGTTTAATTTTAACTTGTTGTTCATTTTCCTCAATTTCTCTTTATTGTTCAAGTTTAACTAAAAATCAAGTAAATGCATTATTACTATCAATTCTATTAAATATTTTTGTTTTTTATGGTTTCTCTACATTAAGCAGTTTTATAAATATTTCTAGTCTCTCAATAATTGTTCAAAAAATTGGCTCTCAATACCATTATGATTTGATAAGTAAAGGAGTGATTATTTTTAGTGATTTAATTTATTTTTTTTCAATCTCAATTTTATTTTTATTTCTAATTAATTTAAGACTACAAAAAAAATGATTTTGTTTAAGAAATATTTGCCAATTTTATTTCTAATAGCTATTAATTTAACAGCAAATAAAATTGATTTTAAATTTGATTTAACAGATGATAAAAAGTATACAATTTCTGAAAAATCTAAGAATATCCTTAACAATGTTAATGATAAGCTATTAATAAAAGTTTATTTAAAGGGCTCTTTACCGTCTGGATTTAATTTACTATCATATTCTGCTGAAAACCTTTTAAAGTCGTTTAATAAGATAAATAATAACATAACTTTTGAGTTTATTAATCCTGACCTATATAATAATGATCAACAAAATATTTTTAAACAATTACAAGAGCAAGGACTTTTTCCAACAGATTTAAAAATAAAAAAACAATCTGAAACAACCAGTAAAATTATATTTCCTGGCGCTATAATTTATTATAAGGAAAGACGAACAGCTATAAATTTTTTAGAAAATAGAATTAGTGTTTCTCCTCAGGTAAATATAAATAGCTCAATAGAAAATCTTGAGTTTAACTTTATTTCAACAATCTATAGAATTCTAAATCAGAATAAACCTAATATCGCTTTTTTAAAGGGCAATGGTGAGTTATCAAATTTACAAGTTAAAGATGTTATTGAATCTATAAATGAAGATAATAATAATTTATCTTTTTATTTTAATGTTGATACATTTAATATTAAAAAATTTGAACTTGATTCAAATAAGAGCATCGATCTTAATAGTCAATTAAATAGACTAAATTTTTATGACGGATTAATAATTGCAAAACCAACAATTCCTTTCAATAATATTGATAAGTTTCTTATTGACCAATATATTATGAATGGCGGTAAAGTTTTATGGCTAATTGATGGTGTAAAAGCTGACATTAGTATGATTCGTGATAATAATGAATATTTTATTGGAAAAAGAAATAATCTAAATTTAGATGATCAATTATTTAAATATGGTGTTAGAATCAATTCAGATTTGATTGAAGACAAAAGATCAACTGAAATCCCCATTGTAACAGGCTACAGTAATAATGCCCCAGTTCAAGAGTTTTTTAAATGGCCATATTTCCCATTATTATTTTCCTCAAATGATCATCCAATAACTAAAAGCTTGGATGCAATTAAATGTGACTTTGTAAGCTCAATTGATACCATTTCAAATAGTATTAATAAAACAATTCTTCTGTCAAGCTCAGAAAATGCTAGAGTTTTAAAATCACCTAGTAAAGTAAGCCTATCAATTATTGAGAATCCACCACCTAGCGAAACTTATAATCAAAGTAACATTCCAATATCTGTACTTTGTGAAGGTAAATTTGAATCAGTATTTAAAAACCGAATTGCTCCAAAAAACTCAAGTATTAAGATAATTAATAAAAGTAAATATAATAAGATGATTTTTATTTCTGATGGTGATTTGATTGCAAATAGAGTAACTAAAAATAATATTTACCCACTTGGATATGATAGCTTCATAAATTTTACTTTCGAAGGAAATAAAAAATTTATAATAAACTGTCTTCAATTTTTATGTGGAAGTGAAAAAATAATGAGTATTAAATCAAAAGATCTTAAATTAAGGCTACTAGACAATAAAAAAATTAATGAATGGAAAAATTTAATAATTATTATAAATTTAATAATACCAATATTAATAATTTTAATTTTCATTGTTCTTTATAATAATATTTTTAAAAAATCATATGTATAAAAAACTAATTTCATTTTTTTTAATTCTTATTACTATTTTATTTTTGCTTAAAACTTATTATGATAAAAAGTATGAAAGATCATTTAAAGTTTCTGATACAACTTCAATAAATAAGGTTTTTATAAGTGATATGAAGGGAAATCAAATCAAATTAGAAAAAAATGATAACATCTGGTTTATTAATGATACTTACAAAGTAAGAGAGGATGCGATTTCAACATTACTTTCTACAATTAAAACTATTGAAATTCAACAACCTGTTTCTGATAATGCTTACAATAATGTTATTAGAAATCTTGCAACCATTGGTGTTAAAATTGATATTTATTCAAATAATTTATTAAAATCATATGTGATAGGACATTCAACCATGAACCATCTTGGAACATATATGATAATGAAAGATGCTGAGAACCCATTTATAATGCACATACCGGGTTTTAATGGCTTTCTATCACCACGCTACGGAATAGAAGGAAATAGCTTAAATATAAGCTCGTGGCGAGATAATACAGTTTTAAATATTTCATCAGAAAATATAATTGAAATAGAATTTAAAAACTTTAAATATTTAAATAAGTCTTTTAAACTTTATCCTAATGAGTATAAATTAAAAGATTTTAAGAATAATTTTTTCAAATCTAATTCTATTAAAACCTTAAATTATATAAATAACTTCTCAAATTTAAAATGCGAATCATTTAAAGATATTACAATTAACAAAAATGATATTTTATATAATATAAATATAAAAACTAAATTGAAATTATTTAATTTAAAGGTATATTCATTTAATAAAAAAAATAATAATGCTAATAATTCAGCACCAAATGTTGAAAGGTATTATGCTAAAATTAATGATGGGGAAGTTATATTAATTCAGAAATATGTTTTTAACAAGCTGTTTATATCTATTGATGATTTAAAGTAATATAATTTTATCCTCTCATTTGAAAAATATATATTTGAAAAAGAAATAATTTAATTAATTAAGTATGAAATTTATAGTTAATAGCTCATCCCTTTTAAAAGAATTACAAAAATTAAGTGGAGTAATAAGTTCTAATAATACTCTTCCAATTCTTGATAATTTTTTATTTGAAATTACTAATGGAAAAATTGTTATAGTTGCCTGTGATTTAGAAACTACCATGATGTCTGAGATTTCGACTGAATCTTCAACTAATGGAAAGATAACTATTCCTTCTAAAATTCTTCTTGACACTTTAAAAACATTCTCAAATCAGCCTCTTACTTTTATTGTAGATGATGAAACTAACAGTATTGAAATTAGTTCTGATAACGGGAATTATAAACTTGTTGGACAAAATGCTAGTGAATTTCCTAAAGTCCCATCTGTTGATTCCTCATCTACTTTAGAAATAGATTCTGAAGTTCTTGCTAATGCAATAAATAAAACTCTTTTTGCAACTGGAAATGATGAACTTCGCCCAGTTATGTCTGGGGTGTTTTGTGAATTATCAGCTGAAAATGCAACTTTTGTTGCAACTGATGCTCATAAGCTTGTTAAACACATAAGAAAAAATATTAACTCCGATAAAACTACTTCTTTTATTCTTCCAAAAAAACCATTATCATTATTAAAAAATAATATTTCAGACGGCGTGACAGTATCATTTCAATACAATGAAATGAATGTTCTCTTTAAATTTAATAATACAACTTTAATTTGTAGGCTAATTGATGGGAAATATCCTAATTATGATGCAGTTATTCCAAAGGAAAATCCAAACAAATTAATTATTAACAAACAAGAATTATTAAACTCTATTAAAAGAGTTTCTATTTATGCAAACAAGACAACTCATCAAATAAGATTTAAAGTTGCAGGTAGTGAACTACAAATTACATCAGAAGATCTTGACTTTGCAAATAAAGCGGAGGAAAGGTTAACTTGTCAGTATGAAGGTGAAGATATGGAAATAGGTTTTAATTCACGATTTATTATTGATATGCTAAATAATATTGGAGCCAATCAAATATGTATTGAAATGAGCGCCCCTAATAGAGCTGGAATAATTCTCCCTCTGGATGGTCAAAATGATGATGAAGAAACTCTTATGTTAGTAATGCCTGTAATGCTAAACTCTTAATGATGAAAAAAATAATACTATTACTTATTGTTGTTTGTACATTTCAACTTAATGCTCAAAACCTTACACCAATTAAATTTGGTATTATGTCTGGTGTTACATTAAGTGATTTTACATTTACTCCAATTGAGGGTTTTGCATTTCCTAAATCTATTAGCCCTTTAGCAATAAATGCTGGAATTGTTATAGAGTTTCCTCTTAAGAAGAAATGGACTGTTAATGCTGAAATTTTATATTCTAATATAAAAACTAATTTATCAATAGATTCTAAGCTTGATATTTCTGGAGAAAGAATTTCTTTTACTTCAACTAGAGATATAGACTTAACATATATAGTACTTAACCCAGATATATCTTTTAGAGCTTCAGACAATTTCTATTTAAATTTTGGACCATCATTTCAATATCCTTTACAAGGTGAAGAATCAATTAAAATAACAAGTGATTCAGATTTAATAAATACTGAAGAGCAAACAAACTCATTAACTACTTTAAATGACTTTGATTTAGGTATTAATGTAGGGTTTTCATTTTTAGTTTCAGAGAGTACTAAAATTAACTTAAAAGTATATAATGGTTTTTTAAATGTTGAAAATGAAGATTCTGCAGAGTATAAAAAGTATGGTGCAAATCTTTCATTAGTTTATCTATTTTAAAACTAAAGATTTTAGTTTACCATTCTCTAAATAAGGAATAATATTTGATTTAATCCCGGGAGTTAAGCAAAATTTTGTATCCTTCTCCATATTTAAATGTTTTAATTTTTTTCTATGAGCTGAATTTGATAAAAATTTAAATAGATTGTCTTTTGATTCATTATAAAGAATTTTTGAAAGTATTACTGAATCACAATTAGAATTATAATTTTTATTTTTTAAAATTTCTGTTGATAAACAACCGGCAAAAATAGAATCCTCGAGATTAAATACTCCCTTCCATCCAGAACACAAAATAATTATATTTCTATTAGAGTTTAATAGATATTTATAAATACTATCAAAATTTAAATAAGAAGCAGTAATTAAATCATTATCTGATGCAATTTTAATTGCTTTTGTACCATTTGTTGTTGTTAGCACAAGAGTTTTATTTAAAATATCCTTATTCATATACTGAAATGGAGAATTACCATATTCAAAACCTTCTAAAGGCATTGCATTTCTTTCGGCTGCAACAATATGATTGCTAGTATTTAAATATTCCTTCGCTTCATCAACAGATTTAACAGGAATAATTTCTTTGATTCCATAATGAAATGCAGTCGAAATTACTGAAGTAGCTCTAAGGATGTCTACTACAACAACTATTGGATTTTCAATATATGAAAAGGATGAAAAATTTTCTGGTGTTAATGATATATTAATTGATAACATTAATATTTATTTTACAAAAGGTAATGTAACTAGCTTAGCTAATATTTTTTTATTTCTCACTTGAACATAAAATTTGGTATTATGATCATTTAAGAACTGTTTACTAATATAAGCTAGACCAATTGACTTGCTTAAAGTTGGTGACATAGTACCTGACGTAACATTTCCAATAATATTATTATTTTTATCATATATTTCATAACCACTTCTTGCAACCCCTTTTTCAATAACTTCAAATCCAACCAGTAATTTTTTAATTCCTTCCTCTTTTTGTAATTTTAATTTATCAGAATTTATAAAATTTGTATCTAACTTAGTTATCCATCCCAAATTAGCTTCTAAAGGGGAAATTGTATCATTTATATCATTACCGTATAAACAAAAGCCTTTTTCTAGCCTTAAAGTATCTCTAGCTGCTAAGCCTATTGGCATAATTTTAATTGAAGTAGAAAATAGACTATTCCATAATTTAATAGCATCAGTATTTTTCACATATAGTTCAAAGCCAATTTCTCCTGTGTAACCAGTTCTTGAAATAATTACATTTTCAATGCCAGAAATATTACCAATAATAAAATTATAATATTTAATGTCATCTAATTTCTCATTTGTAAGTTTATTAAGAAGTGAAAGTGATTCTGGACCTTGAACAGCAAGTAAAGAATATTCAGAAGACTTATTTTCAATTACACAGTCAAATGAATTATTATCATTTAACCATTTAAAATCTTTATCTAAATTAGAAGCATTAACAACAAGCAAATAAGATTGATCAGCTAGCATATAAACTAAAATATCATCAACAATGCCATTCTGCAGATTAGGTAAGCAAGAGTATTGTACACTTCCAGGCTTAAGTTTGTCAATATCATTTGAAGTTATGTATTGAAGAAAAATTGAAGCTTCCTTTCCATTAATGAAAATCTCTCCCATATGTGATACATCAAAAACACCTACAGCCTCTCTAACAGCTTTGTGTTCAGCTTTGACGCCTTCATATTGCACTGGCATGAAAAAGCCTGCATAATCAACCATTTTACCCCCTAAACCAATATGTATATCAGATAATGCTAAATGTTTCATAAACTATATTTAAATATTTTTACAAAATTACAAGAAAATAACTTTATATATAAAAAAACAGGAATATAATATCCTGTTTTAAAGTAGCGTGAGGGAGATTTGAACTCCCGACCTCAGGGTTATGAATCCTGCGCTCTAACCAACTGAGCTACCACGCCAAAAATGCACGCAAATATAATACTTTAACTAATTTAATTAAAGAATAATTAAATTTATGACCTACCCTCTTCAAAAAGTAAATTTGTATGATGTTTTAGTGTTCTAAGAATTAATACTAAAATTACAGAAATTGTAAAAAATATAATTTTATTTAAATCAAGAAAACTTAAATCTTTCAAAATAATAACTCTAACAATATCAATAAATAACATTGCTGAAATTCCAGAAAGAAAACTTGCATATTCTCTTCTTAAAACAGATTTAAAAGAAAATTTAATTTTAGATTTATTTATAGAAAAAGATTTTGGGAAAAATGCAGGAACTTTATTTGACCATTTAATAAATTTAACACCAAATTTTTTTTCTAAAAAACTCTCTTCAGCAAACATTATCCTTTCGTAATAAAGCCAAAATAGTAATGACATTATAAAAGGAAAAAAAAAGTTATAAGTATAAATAGAAACAGAGAGCCAAATTAAATAATTTCCTAAATACAAAGGGTGACGAATAATTGAGTATATACCTAAGGTGTTTAAAGAGTCAGCAATTTGAGATTTAGTATTTCTTCCACTCGTTCCAAAAGGTGTAGTTCCAATTGTATAAAACCTAATGTAAAAACCTATCAAGAAAAAAAATAAAATTAAAATATTATAATAGTCTATAAAACTACTATTTAAGCAATCAGGCAAATTACTTAAGCAGATAAAAGGAATAGATAATAAGAAAAGTAATATAGGGAATTGCCCTCTGTATTTAAATAAAAAACTACCCTGCCTATTAAATGATTGTTGCAATGACATATAAATATTATCTTTGTAAATATTTTGCAATAATAATAAACTTATGTCAGAGCAATTAAAATATTCTATTGAGTTTCCAATACACTCTTCTGTTAGTGTTTTATATAATAGATTGAGTACTCCAAGCGGTTTGTCTGAATGGTTTGCCGATAATGTAAATATGAAAGACAAAACATATACATTTATATGGGATGAAACTGAACAATCTGCTAATCTTTTAAAAAAGAAAAATAACTGCTTTGTAAGGTTTCATTGGTTAGAAAATCCAAAAGAAATTTATTTTGAATTTTTGATACAAGTTGATGAAATGACCTCAGATGTTTCATTAATTATTTCAGACTTTGCTGAAGATTCTGAAGATAAGGAAGAACAATTACTTCTTTGGGAAGAGCAAGTAAATAGCTTAAAAAGAGCAATCGGCTCTTAAATAAATTGATTTGAAGAAATTAAATTCATTTCTTATTAAATCTTTTATTGGTCCTCTAATTACTTCATTTTTTATTGTGCTTTTCGTTTTGCTAATGCAGTTTTTATGGAAGTATATTGATGATTTAGTAGGCAAAGGTTTAGATTTCTTTCATATTATTCAATTAATGTTTTATGCACTAGCTCGTTTTGTTCCTATTGCACTTCCAATATCTATTTTATTAGCCTCAGTAATGACAATTGGGAAAATGGGTGAAAATTTTGAATTAACTGCTCTACAAGCATCAGGAATATCCAATTCTAAAATTTTTAAACCTTTATTTTTACTAGTGATTATGTTAGGTATATCATCATATTTTTTTTCTAACTATATAATGCCTGTAGCAAACCTTAAGGGAGGAAGTTTACTTTATGATATAAGAAAAAAGAAACCTGCATTAAATATTAAAGAAGGAATTTTTTATAATGACATTGACGGGTTTTCTATTAAAATTAATAGTAAAAGTAATGATGGTCAAATATTAAATGATATTATAATATACGATCATACCAACAACAATGGAAATAAAAAAGTAATTGTTTCTGAAAGTGGCTCTATGGAAATAACAAAAGATGAAAAATTTTTAGAATTAACATTATTTAATGGAACATCATATAGTGAAGATAATGAAAAGAATCAAATTCATAGAAGAACATCATTCAGTAAAAATTTAATAAGATTTGATTTATCAAACTTTGGAATAAATAATAGTGAAATTCTTTATAAAGGTCACTATGCTATGCTCAATAACAAACAAATTTCTAATGCAATTGATTCATTATATATTTCATTAACAAATAAAAGAGCAATTATTAATCAAAATATCATTGAGAGATATAATTATAATTTATCAAATGATAATAATTATGTTGATGATTTAAATAAAATTAAAGACATTAAAATTTATGAAGTAGCAATCAATAAAATTAGAATACTAAAATCTATTACTAATTCTAATAAAGATGATATTAGGTATAGACAAATTATTATTGCAAAACATAATATTGAATGGCACAGAAAATTATCGTTAGCATTTACATGTTTGTTAATGTTTTTAATTGGCTCATCTTTAGGTTCTATTATTAAAAAAGGTGGCTTCGGTATTCCTCTTTTAATTGCAATTTTATTTTTTGTTTTATTTCATGTTATAAGTATGGTTGGTGAGAAGTCTGCAAAAGATTTATCATTAACACCCTTAGAAGGAATGTGGATGGCAAATCTATTTTTTATTCCAATAGTTTTTCTATTATTATACTTAAGTAGAATTAATTTTAATTTATCTAATATTATTAATAAATAATAAGTTTATTAATACTCAAAACTATAATTTTGCATTTAAATTTTTAATATGAAATTCAACACAATTGAAGAGGCAATAATTGATATAAAAGATGGTAAGATTGTAATTGTTATTGATGACGAAAACAGAGAGAATGAGGGTGACTTTGTTGCTGCTGCTGAAAAAGTTACACCAGAGATGATAAATTTTATGGCTACTCATGGAAAGGGCCTTATTTGTGCTCCTTTATTAGAGAGCAGATGCGATGAGCTTGGATTAGATCTTATGATTGGAAGAAATACTGCTGCATTTGAAACTCCTTTTACAATTTCTGTTGATTTAATTGGTAATGGCTGTACAACAGGAATTTCTGCTTCAGACAGGTCAAAAACAATTAAGGCTTTAGTAAATAAAGAGACAAAACCAGAAGTTTTGGGTAAGCCTGGTCATATTTTTCCGCTTAAAGCGCGTAAGGGTGGTGTTTTAAGAAGAGCAGGCCATACAGAGGCTTCTATTGATCTAGCAAGATTAGCAGGACTTGAGCCGGCTGGAGTAATTGTGGAGATATTAAATGAAGATGGTTCCATGGCAAGAACAAAAGAATTATTTAAAATTGCTGAAAAATTTGATTTAAAATTTATAACTATTAAAGATTTAATTGAATATCGACTTATAAATGAATCTCTTATTGAAGAAGAAGTAGAAGTTGATTTACCTACCGAATATGGTGATTTTAAAATGAAGGCATTTAAACAAATAACAAATAATCAACTTCATTTAGCAATTTATAAGGGTTCGTGGACAGAAAATGATAATGTATTAGTAAGAGTTCATTCTTCATGCGTAACAGGAGATATATTTGGTTCATGCAGATGTGACTGTGGACCTCAATTATCAGCAGCATTAGAAAAAATTAATAATGAGCATTGCGGAGTGTTAGTGTATATGAATCAAGAAGGAAGAGGTATTGGTTTACTAAATAAATTAAAGGCATATAAGCTTCAAGAAACTGGGAAAGACACTGTTGAAGCAAATTTAGAATTAGGTTTTAATGCTGATGATCGCGATTATGGTGTTGGTGCTCAAATATTAAGAGCGATGAATATTAAAAAAATAAGATTACTTTCAAATAACCCAAAAAAACGTGTTGGTTTAAAAGGTTATGGCATAGATATTATTGAAAGTGTTGAGATTGAAATAGACTCTAATAAGCATAATAAGTTTTATCTTCAAACAAAAAGAGATAAAATGGGACATTCATTTAAAAAACTTAATGAGTAAGGATATTATAATTCTTGGAATTGAATCATCTTGTGATGATACATCAGCAGCAATTCTAAAAAATAATAAGGTTTTATCAAATGTAATTGCTAATCAAGATATACACACTAAATATGGTGGAGTTGTTCCAGAGCTCGCTTCTAGAGCACATCAAAAAAATATTATTCCTGTTGTAAACGAAGCACTATTACTTGCTAAAATTAATAAATCTGAAATTGATGCTATTGCCTATACTAAAGGTCCTGGTTTAATGGGGTCATTATTGGTTGGGGGATCATTTGCAAAAGGATTTGCATTAGGTATCAATAAGCCTTTGATTTCAGTTAACCATATGCAAGGTCATATTCTATCTCATTTTATTAGTAATAATTTATATAAACCACCAACATTTCCATTTTTATGTTTAACTGTTTCTGGAGGTCATACACAAATTGTTTTAGTAAAAAATTATTTAGATATGGAAGTAATTGGTCAAACAATAGATGATGCTGCTGGAGAAGCTTTTGACAAATCAGCAAAAGTTTTAGGCTTAGATTATCCTGGAGGTCCATTAATTGATAAATTTTCAAAAAATGGTAATATACATGCATTTAAATTTGCTAAACCAAAAATAAGGGATTTAGATTTCAGTTTTAGTGGCTTAAAAACATCTATAATGAACTTAATAAATAATGAGAAAAATAAAAACAATAATTTCATAAATGAGAACTTAGAAGATTTATGTGCTTCAATTCAGTATTCAATAGTTAATATTTTAATAGAGAAAGTTAAATTAGCATCACTACATACAGGAATTAAAAATATTGCAATTGCTGGAGGTGTTTCTGCTAATTCATATTTAAGAGAACAACTTTTATTATTAAAAGAATTTAATATGTACATACCAAAATTTGAATATTGCACAGATAATGCAGCTATGATAGCTATGGCAGGCTACTATAAATATATTAATAAGGATTTTGGAAATTTTAATGAAACTTCTACACCAAGACTAAAGTTTTAAAAAATTCATTGTTTTATTAATGGCCTCTAACAGATGATGAGGATATTCATCATCATGAAATGGATGTTTTGCATTAAAAACATGGTTTGCATCTTTAATAATATATAATTCTAAATTATTATTCCATTTTTTCATGCTTCTAGCACTATCAACCGAAACAGAAGTATCATTGTCACCGTGAATAATAAGAATAGGGATCTTAATATTAATTACTGAATTTTTAATATTAATTCTGTTAATATTTTTAAGTGAGTCTTCATAAAATTGATAATTTAATGGCATATTTTGATTAGTTCTTGAATTATAAACATATACAAACCCATTATCCTTCCAAGCTTTAATCTTTTTTTCATCCATAATATTCGTAAAGTCAGAAGGGGAAGCCCAAGAGACAACCTTATTAATACGTGAATCTTCTTGAGTTTTTAAAATACTAATTGCTCCTCCTCTACTGTGACCAAATAATGATATTGAATTAATATCAATATTATCTATTAATTCATCATTAGTAATAACCCAATTAATAACTTCATTTAAATCATCTAATTCAATAGAAAAGTTATTTTCTGCAAATGATTTTAAATCATTAAAATCAATCGGATGATTTATAGTTGTACCATTATATGAAAAATTAAATTTTACAAATACAAAATTATTATTTGCAAAAGTTTCAGAAATATTATTAAATGGACCCCAATCTTTAAAACCTTTAAAACCATGAGAAAAAATTACTACTTTTTTCTTAAGGTTATTTTTTTTAAATTTAATATCAATGAGAATATCATTTTTTTTACTTCCAGAAATAATAATACTTTTTCTGGTTATCATTATTTAATAAAAAACTTCTTTTCAACTGAACCATCATCATATATATAGAATAGATTCATATTAAATTTAGATGAAGATTTTCGTCCCAAATAATCAATAATATTTATTAATTTTTTATTTGAATTAATAGAAATATCATCAACTTTAGATATAGATTGATTACTTATGTAAAAATTATCAAATCCTCCTTCAACCCAATGACCACCATTTATATCCCAGTCTGCAATTTCTACTGAAATTCTAATATTATTGTTCAAAGATATATATTGGCTTAAATCAAAACTTTTAGGAGCCCATTGAGATAAATTATTTGATGAAGCTGTAATGATATCTAAATCAACTGTTGTAGCTCCATTTGAAACAGAAACAACAATAGAATCATTTGCAGGAGCTCCCCATGAAAAACCATTCATAAACCAAATATTATAATTTAAAATATAAGATTGTGATGTAGATAAATCTAAAACTGGAGAAGTAAGTATAGTATTAGCATCATCAACATCTCTACTTCCTGTTTGAGGACCAGCACTAAGACCAGTTACAAATGCATTTTCATAACAATCATTAGAAAAATCATCCTCAGGGTTATAATCAACTCCATTATCTGAAGTTCCTTCAGGATTTCCTCTTTGCCATATACCATCATTTGGACTAAAAATCCCACCACTAACTGTCCAACCAAAATCAAAAGTAAAATCATCATAATAACCTTCTATAAGTGTAATAGGTTGAATAGGATTATTTGAAGTAATATAGTAATCCTCACATGATGTAATATAACCCCAATGACCTGCAATAATATTATAATTACCCTCGTAAATATTATTTAAATTGAAATTACCATTGTTATCAGTTGTTACTGAATAAGAATTGTCATTATTGAAAATTAAAACATTAGAATTATCAATACCAATTCCATTATTATCAATTACTAATCCAGATGTATTAAAAGCAACTAAAGGTTGGAGTTGCATATCAACAGTTGTAATTATTCCACTCGATAAATTTATATTAGTTGTGTCAGATAAATATCCTGGTGCAGAAAAAACTATATCATAATTTCCAGTTGATGCAATACCACTATTATAATAACCAGAAATATTAGTTGAAGAATTAATTTGTGTTAAAGTATTAAGAATTTCAACATTGGCATTAGTAATAGGATTAGAATTATTTAAATTACTGACATTACCATCGATATATGAAGCTTGTTGAAAATCTCTTGAGTAAACTAGAAGTCTTGCATTATTACTATTATTACTATTTATATCTGATGAGATAATATTACCAGATGGTAAAAAAGGATAAGTACCCCAGCAGCCATCAAAGCCATCTCCAGAGCCTGCATAAGAATCGTAATTTGCAACTTCAATCATATTATTTGGATATGTTATGTCATGAACAACTGTTCCATCACGGTACCAAGATGTAATTAAAAAATTACCATCAACATGAGCATTATGAGGTATTGAGTTAGATCCAGGGTTTGATTGAACCCTATCAACTTCTTGAATGTTATTTACATTAGATATATCATATGCTCCAACGTAAGCATCAGATTGTTCATCAGTTGTAAAAACATATTTTCCATTATTAGAAACCCAAGCATTATGGGTAAAATTACTAGGCGTGGCAGTATGACCTAAATTTTGAGGATTAGACTTGTTAGATACGTCTACTATATACATTTCTCCTTCGTAAATACAACCAACATACATTGTATCACCGCGCGCCATACCATCATGAATATAATAATCATTCCATTCACCTAAATATATAGGGTCAATAGGATTCGTTGCAACATCAAGAAATATTGCGCCATCAGTTGGTGATCCGCCAGAATTTGATGATGCTCCAAAAATATAAGCAACACCGTTTTCATCAATATAAATATTATGTGCAGCTGTAAATTCAGTGCTAGAGCCATTAGAATTACTAAATAAAGTTTGATGGTAAAATGTATTACCAGTCATATCACTTAGATCAACAATTAATAAACCTGCATTTGCTTCTGTAGTAACATAAGCATAATGACCAAATGTCTTAACATCTCTCCATGTAGAGTTTAAATCAGAAATAAAAAATTCTTCATTAGGTGAATTTGGATTAGATACATTAACAACTGAAAAACCATTATTTAAGCCTACAAGGGCATATTCATTACCATTTTGATCGGCCCATCCCCATATGTCATTTCCTTCTGTATTATTCCAATCATAGGTGCCCAAAAGAGAAAGATTATAAGAAGATTGAGAAATTAAAAAAAATGGAGATATTAATAATATAAAAAGAATTTTTTTCATAGGATTTTTTAAAGTTCTAAAGTTATTTGGCCTTCAGTATCATCTTTATCAGATGTGTTATTGGTTATTTGCAAAGGTATATCTAAAATTTCATCTTTTGAGTAATTATCTTGAACTTGTACTTCTATAATTTTTTCTAGAGATTCTAATTTAATTATTTCTTTAATTTTAGATGATGTTAATTTATTACCAATTGATTTAGCACCTTTAATATTAATAAATTTTTCTAAATCAATGATATCTTTCTTCCTATCCTTTCCTTTTTCTTTAGTATAAATTATTTCAATTTGAGGTCTCCAATCTGTCGATAGAAACTCCAAGTATGAATCTTTGTGATCGGAAATAAATAAAAATTTATTTGAGACATTTTCAAGTAAAAACCTTTTAACAAAAAACATTTTTTTATTACCATCAAAGTAAATTGCAGTAATAGGTTTTTGTAAGTCAAATTTTTCAATAACAATCATGTCATCATCAAAATGAGAAGTAATTTCAAAACCTTTTAATTCAGAAATACCTTTTTGATTAATTGTTAAAATTTTATCACTAGCAGCAAACTCTCCTAATAATTTTCCTCTAGAATCAATATTAATTCTATTTACATTATCATCGAACCAAATTTTTCGTGCACTTAAAGTTGATATGCCTTCAGATTTTAATTCAATTCTCTTAACATTATTTTTTGAAAGAATATTTCCTCCTGAACCTTTTCCCTTAATAGATAAATCAGCAAAGTTATAATCAAATTTAAGTGATTTAAGTTTAGGACTTTTTCTTAACAAAACACTAACTGTTTCTGCCTCACCATTAGGGTTAGAAGTGAGGTAAAGTATCTTACTTCCTTTTAAGGATTTAGTTAACGAATAATCTTTATTTCTTGTAATACTACTTACATTGAATCTTTTTATCATGGTATATCCACTATTACCATCATTATATATCATATTATAAATAGTTCTTTCATCCTTTCTTTTGAAAACAGCTACATGAATAATATCTTTACCTACAAATACCTTGCTGTCAATTTTAACAACCTGCATTAAGCCTGAATTTCTAATGATTATAATATTATCTATATCTGAACAATCTCCAACGTACTCATCTTTTTTAAGGTTAGTTCCAATAAAACCCTCCTCCCTATTTACATATAGCTTTTTATTAGCAACAACAACTTTTGTCGCGTCAATACTTTCAAAAGTTTTAATTTCAGTTTTTCTAGTTTTTTCGTTACCGTATTTTTTCTTTAAATTTTTAAAGTAATCAATAGCATATTCAGTAAGGTTAGAAATATTATGCTTTGTTTCTAATATTTTTTGTTCTAATTTATTTAAATCATTAATTGCTTTTTCCAAATCAAATCGAGTAATTCTTTTTATTTTTATTTCGGTTAATCTTTCAGCATCTTCTCTGCTAACTTCTTTTTTTAGTTCATTACAGAATGGTTTAAGTTTTTTTAAAATAGTAGTTATTATCTCATCCCAATTAGTTAATTCTTCAATAGAATGATATATTCTATTCTCAATAAATATTCTTTCAAGAGAAGCAAAATGCCACTTGTTTTCTAATTCTTTAAGTGTTACTATTAATTCTTGATATAAAAGATCTTGAGTATGATCGGTAGATATTTTTAAAAGTTCTGATACACCATTAAATATTGGAGTGTTTTCATGAATTACACAACACAAAGGAGATATTGATAATTCACAATCTGTAAACCTATAGAGAGCATCAATTGTTTTATCAGGTGAAATTCCAGAGGGAAGTAAAATAGAAATTTCTACATGCTCAGCTGTATTATCCTCAATTTTTCTTATCTTAATTTTTCCTTTCTCATTTGCCTTAATAATTGAATTAATAAGTGAATTTGTATTAAGAGAATAAGGTAATTCTGTAATATGTAATAAATTTCTTTCTACCTGTTTGATTTTTGCTCTTACCCTGACTCTTGAGCCTCTTTTGCCATCATTATAGTTAGAGAAATCTGCCATTCCTCCAGAAGGAAAGTCAGGAAGAATTTTAGGGCTAATACCTTTAAGTATTTTAATAGAAGCATCAATTAGTTCATTAAAATTATGAGGTAATATTTTTGTGGATAAACCAACAGCAATACCTTCAACACCATGAGCTAAAAGAATTGGGAATTTTACAGGTAAAGTAATTGGTTCTTTACCTCTTCCATCATAAGATGAACTCCAACTAGTAATTTTATTGTTAAAAACAACATCTAAAGCAAATGGAGTTAATCTAACTTCAATATATCTTGGGGCAGCAGCTCTATCTCCTGTTGCAGTATTACCCCAATTGCCCTGCATATCTAAAAGTAAATCTTTTTGTCCAATTTGCACCATAGCATCACCAATTGAAGCATCACCATGAGGATGGTATTTCATTGTATGACCTATTATATTAGCTACTTTATGATATCTACCATCGTCTAATTCCTTTAATGAATGTAAAATTCTTCTTTGAACAGGCTTAAAACCATCGTTTATATGAGGAACAGCTCTTTCTAGTATAACATAAGAAGCATAATCCAAAAACCAATTTTTATACATTCCAGAAACATGAATTACTTCTTGTCCAGAAATATCAATTTCAGTATTAATAAATTCACTCATATTTTAAGGATTTTATTAAATGAGTTTTCAAGTTTTAACTTATTATTTCTAGACAACAAAGTAAGACTGATTTTTTTTGTAATTAATTTAGATTTATCGTTTTTAAAATTAATAAATAAAATAGTATTCCATGATAAAAAATTATTTTTGAAATAAAAACTCTTTAACATATCATGTTTTATATCCAAAAGATCATTAAAATTTGATAATGACGAATTTAATCTATTAGATGAAATATTTATAATGTAAGAATCAATTTTAATATAATTATAAAAAACTCCTAAATAAAAATAAATTAAAACAGGAAATATAGTGATAATGCTAAGTACAAAGTTTTCTTTAAAAAACAAACCAAGTGTTGAATTTGAAAATAAAAATAATAACTGCAAAGGAAATATAAAAAATATCAATAAATAAATTATTAAAAAAATGTTAAATGTATTTGCTACTGTTTTGTTATTAAAAAATATTTTCTTCATCTTCAATACCTATTTCTTCTTCAATTTTTAAATTATTTATTATAAATTCCTGTCTCTCTGGAGTGTTTTTACCCATATAATACTTAAGGATTTCCTGAATTTTAGCCTCACTACCAACAATCACAGGGTCTAACCTCATATCTGGACCAATAAAGTGTTTAAACTCATTTGGAGATATTTCTCCAAGACCTTTAAATCTTGTTATTTCAGCTTTTACACCTATCTTTTTTAATGCTGCATTTTTCTCATCTAAATCATAGCAATAGAATGTATGTTTTTTATTTCTAACTCTAAATAAAGGTGTATCTAATATATACACATGACCTTCTTTTACTAATTCAGGAAAGAATTGTAAAAAGAAAGTTATTAATAATAGTCTAATATGCATGCCATCTACATCAGCATCAGTAGCAATTACAATTTTATTATATCTTAAATCATCAATACCTTGTTCAATATTTAAAGCAGCTTGTAATAAATTAAATTCTTCATTTTCGTAAACAATTTTTTTTGTTAAACCATAAGAATTAAGGGGCTTCCCACGTAAACTAAAAACTGCCTGAGTTTTAATGTCTCTAGTTTTTGTTATCGACCCAGAAGCAGAGTCTCCTTCAGTAATAAATAAAGTAGAATCAACTCTTTCTTCTTTATTTTGATCGTTGTAATGAATTCTGCAATCACGAAGTTTTTTATTATGTAAACTAGATTTTTTTGCTCTTTCTCTAGCAAGTTTTTTAACTCCAGCCATTGCTTTTCTCTCATGTTCAGCAAACTGAATTTTTTTATTTAATAACTCTGCAGTTTCTGGATTTTTATGCAAATAATTATCTAAATTCTTTTTCAGAAAATCCTGTATAAAAGTTAGAATTGTAATTCCATCAGGCTCCATTTCAGTAGACCCTAACTTTGTTTTAGTTTGAGACTCGAAAATTGGTTCAATAACTTTTATACTAATAGCAGCATTTATTGCTTGTCTAATATCAGCAGCTTCATAATTTTTATTAAAAAAATCTCTTATAGTTTTGACTAAAGCTTGACGAAATGCTCCTTGATGAGTTCCACCTTGAACAGTATGTTGTCCATTAACAAAAGAATAATATAATTCAGAATATTGATTCTTGCAATGAGTAATTGCAACTTCTATATCATTACCAATTAAATGAATTATAGGATATAGAAGTTCAGCTTCAATATTTTGATCTAACAAGTCATATAGACCTTTTTCAGAAAAGAATTTTTTGTTATTATAATTAATTGTTAACCCCGTATTTAGATAACAATAATTCCATAACATCTTATCAATATAATCATTTATAAATCTATAATTTCCAAATAATTTTGCGTCAGCAATAAAACTAACAGTTGTGCCTTTTCTACTTGTACTTTCTTTAATATCAAAATCATTAATAATATTTCCATAAGAAAATTCAACTTCTTTACATTTACCGTCTCTTATAGACTTAATTTTAAAAGATGAGGAAAGCGCATTTACTGCTTTAGCACCAACACCATTTAGACCAACTGATTTTTTAAAAACTTTTGAATCGTATTTAGCACCAGTATTTATTTTAGAAACAACATCAATGAGTTTTCCTAATGGGATTCCTCTTCCAAAATCTCTGATAGTTACTTGATTGTTTTTAATAGATAATTCAATTGTTTTTCCATGACCCATAATAAATTCATCAATACAATTATCCATCACTTCTTTTAAAAGAACGTATATGCCATCATCAGGTGATGAACCATCACCCATCTTACCTATATACATGCCTGGTCTTAGACGGATATGTTCTTTCCAGTCTAATGACCTAATACTATCTTCGTTATATTGATTTTCCATTTTAATTAAATATCATTAATCAATTAGTAAAACAAAAATAAAATACTTGAAATTATTAATAGTAAAATACTCTAGCTCTTATTAACAATCTTATCAACTATAGAAAAATTAAACGTTGAACCTAAAGTGCATAATATCACCATCATTAACAATATAATCTTTTCCTTCTACTGATAATTTACCATTATCTCTACAATTACTTTCTGAACCAAAACTTATAAAATCTTGATATAAAATAACTTCAGCTCTAATAAAACCTTTCTCAAAATCAGTATGAATAACAGCAGCAGCTTGAGGAGCTTTAGTACCTTTTATAATAGTCCAAGCCCTTACTTCTTTCTCCCCAGCGGTAAAATAAGTTTGAAGACTTAATAATTGATATGTTGCAGTAATTAAATTATGTACACCAGGTTTTTTTAAACCTAATTCATTTAAAAACATTAATTGTTCATCAACATCTTCTAATTCCGCAATTTCAGCTTCTATTGCAGTAGCAATAACTAATATCTGAGCGTTGTCATTATTTAAAAAAGATTTAACGTCTTCAACATATTTATTTCCTGTTAAAACTGATTGCTCATCTACATTACATAGGTAAATTACAGGCTTTATTGTAATAAGATTTAATGGGTCAATAATTTCATGAAATTCTTTGTCAAATTGAAGAGATCTTATAGATTTACCTTTTTCAAGATGATTAATTAATTCGTCAGTAATTTTAATGATTTTTTGGGATTCCTTATTTCCAGTTTTTGCACTACGAATATTTTTGGCTTTAAAATTTTCTAAAGTTTCTAAATCTTTTAATTGTAATTCAAAATCAATAGTTTCTAAATCCCTAATAGGATTAACATCTCCATCAACATGAGTAATATTATCATCATCAAAACATCTTAAAACATGAATTAAAGCGTTTGTCTCTCTAATATTAGCTAAGAATTTATTTCCTAAACCCTCTCCTTTACTTGCACCTTTAACTAAACCAGCAATATCAACAATCTCAACAGTTGTTGGGATAATTTTTTGAGGTTTAACTAATGAAGAAATTTTATCAAGTCTTTCATCTGGCACAGTAATAATTCCAATATTTGGCTCAATTGTGCAAAAAGGAAAATTTGCTGATTGAGCTTTAGTTTTAGATAAACAATTAAATAATGTTGATTTACCAACATTTGGAAGTCCTACTATACCACACTTTAATGCCATAATTAATTATTTTTTTGCAATGATAATAAAAGTTAAACTAAAAAATTAAAGAATATTTATATTATAACTTGTCAACAATACGTTAATAAATTTAATAAGATTTTTATAAAAAAAAATTAAAGTTTGATTTTCAAAAATTAAATTTACAAAAAAACTCATTTTAATGAAATCAATATTAGAGCTAGAAAAAATTTGTACACAAATCAGAAGAGATATTGTTAGAATGGTACATGCAAATAACTCAGGACATCCTGGAGGCTCTCTTGGATGTACAGAATTCTTAACTGCATTATATTTTAATGTCTTAGATCACGATATCCATTTTAAAATGGATGGAATTGATGAAGATTTATTTTTTCTTTCTAATGGTCATATTTCTCCAGTTTTATATTCTGTTTTAGCAAGATCTGGATATTTTGATATTAGTGAATTAAGTACATTCAGAAAACTTAATAGTAGATTACAAGGACACCCAACAACTCATGAAAAATTAGAAGGGATAAGAATTGCTTCTGGTTCTTTAGGTCAAGGAATGTCTGTTGCAATTGGAGCAGCTCAATCAAAGAAATTAAATAATGATAATAAAATTGTCTATTCTTTACACGGTGATGGTGAACTTCAAGAAGGACAAATTTGGGAATCAATAATGTATGCTTCAGGAAATAAAATTGACAATCTTATTGCAACTGTAGATTACAACAAAAAACAAATTGATGGTGAAATTGATGATGTTTTACCAATGGGAAGTTTAAAAGATAAATTTATTGCATTTGATTGGGAAGTAATTGAAGTTTTAGATGGAAACAATTTACATTCAATTATTAATGGTTTAAAAGAAGCAAAATCAAAAACCGGAAATAGTAAGCCTGTTGTTATTCTACTTCACACTGAAATGGGTAATGGTGTAGATTTTATGATGAATACCCATAAGTGGCATGGAAGTGCTCCAAATGATCAACAACTTGAAGAGGCTTTATCTCAAAATGCTGAAACATTAGGTGATTATTAAAAAAAATAAAATAATATTAATTTTAATAGTATTATTTACTATTAGTAACGATGTTTTCTCTCAACAATCAGAGAAACAACTAAATAGAATTTTATTTGTATTTGATGCCTCACAATCTATGCTATCAAGATGGCAAAGTGGAAGAAAAATTGACATAGCAAAAAAACTCTTGGTTAATATGACTGATTCACTTAGAAATATTAGCAATTTAGAATTAGGCCTAAGAGTATATGGTCATCAAAGTAATTATCCTCCACAAGATTGCAATGATACTAGATTAGAAATAAATTTTCTTCCAGCAGATATTTCTGCTGATATGATAAAAGCTAAACTAAAAATGATTAATGCTAAAGGAACAACTCCTATTGCTAAATCATTAGAAGAATCAGCTAAAGATTTTCCAGATAATAATTCAAGAAATATAATTATTCTTATAACGGATGGAAAAGAAGAATGTGGAATGGATCCATGCTCTGTTTCAAGACTATTTGCAAAAAAAGGGATTATTTTAAAACCATTTGTTATAGGAATTGGTCTTGATGAAAGCTGGAAAGAAAATTTTGACTGTGTTGGTACATTTTTTGATGCATCAAATGAAAAAGATTTTTCAAATATTTTAAATATTGTTATATCTCATGTAATTGACAACACTACAACCCAAGTAAACTTATTAGATTCGGTTGGAAATCCCACTGAGACAAATGTATCATTATCATTTTATGATAATTTTACTGATGTTGTGAAGTATAATTATTTACATACTATGAATAATATGGGGAATCCAGATACAATGATTATTGATCCTGTTTTAAAATATAATGTAGTAGCACATACAATTCCTCCTGTTACATCAAATTTAGTGACAATTGTTCCAGGAACTCATACAATTATTCCTATTAAAACTCCTCAGGGAAATTTAGAAATAAAGATAAAAAGTAAAATAAATTATTCATTCTTAGTAAGAAAATCTAGTGAATATCAAACATTAAATGTTCAAGAGATTAATACCACACAAAAATATTTAACTGGTTATTATGATATTGAACTTCTAACAATACCCAGAATAAAATTTGATAGTGTTAGAATAAATCAAAGTTCAACGACAACCTATACTCTACCTCCTCCAGGCTTAGCTAATATAATACTTCCATCAAATGGTTATGGTGGAGTCTATTTAAAAAATGATGATAAAATTGAAGAAATTTATAGTTTCAAAGGTGATAAAAGTCAATATAGGTTAACACTATTACCCGGAAAGTATTTAGTAATATTTAGATCAAAATCATCAAAAAAATATCTTTACACATCAGAAGAAGAATTTAAAATTAAGTCAGGAAAATCACAATTAATTAAAATATATTAGAATTATGGAAATGAAGGATACTAGATCAGGGTTTGGAGCTGGCCTAACAGAATTGGGGAAGAAAAATAAAAATGTTGTTGCCCTCTGTGCTGATTTAACAGGATCATTAAAAATGAATGATTTTGAAAATAACCACCCCGATAGATTTTTCCAAGTTGGTATTGCAGAGGCAAATATGATTGGAATTGCTGCTGGAATGACTATTGGTGCAAAGATTCCTTTTACAGGTACTTTTGCAAATTTCTCAACTTCTAGGGTATATGATCAAATTAGACAGTCTGTTGCATATTCAAATAAAAATGTTAAAATATGTGCTTCACATGCAGGCTTAACACTTGGAGAAGACGGAGCAACTCATCAAGTTCTTGAAGATATTGGGATGATGAAAATGTTGCCTCATATGACTGTTATTAATACATGTGATTATAATCAAACTAAAGCAGCAACAATTGCAATAGCTGATTTAGTTGGTCCTGTATATTTAAGGTTTGGAAGACCTAAGGTTCCAAATTTTACTGATGAAAATCAAAATTTTGAAATTGGCAAAGGATTAACTCTTAGAAATGGCAATGATGTTACCATAGTTGCTACAGGACATTTAGTATGGGAAGCAATAGAAGCGGCAAAGAAATTAGAATTAGAAAATATTGACGTTGAAATTATTAATATTCACACAATTAAACCTTTAGATAAAAATTTATTATTAAAATCTTTTTCTAAAACTAAATGTGTGGTGAGTGCTGAGGAACATATGTTAAATGGTGGTTTAGGAGATAGTGTTGCTCAATTATTATCTTTAGAAAGTCCTTTTCCTCTTGAAATGGTTGGAGTAAATGACACATTTGGAGAAAGTGGTACACCCAGACAACTAATGGAAAAATATGGATTAACATCGAAAGATATAGTTAAAGCTGTTAAAAAAGTAATTTTAAGGAAATAATATTCTAGCTGTGGAACTTGAACCTAAAGACATTGTAAAGAAGTATCAAGCACAAACATTCCCATACCCTTCCTTTTTAGATATTGATTATTCCAAAGGATCATATATCTATGATAAAAAAAATAATAAATACCTAGATTTTGTAGCTGGTGTATCAGCATGCTCAGTTGGTCATTCTAATATTGAAGTTATTAAAGCAGTAAAAGATCAAATTGATAAATACTATCATGTAATGGTTTATGGTGAGTATATTCAAGAACCTCAATATAAACTTGCAAAATTATTAGCAAAACACTTACCTAAGAAACTTTCAACATCATACTTTACTAATTCTGGTGCCGAAGCAATAGAAGGAGCTATAAAATTAGCAAAAAGAATAACAAGTAAATCTGAAATAATTTCTTGCTGGGGCTCTTACCATGGATCTACTCATGGTGCCTTGAGTGTTATGGGTAATGAACATTATAAAGCAAATTATAGACCTCTCCTTCCAGAGTGTAATAAAATTATTTTCAATGATTTAAAAAGTTTAAATAATATTACAAAAAAAACTGCAGCAGTAATTATTGAAACAGTTCAAGGAGCAAGTGGCTTTAAAATTGCTTCAGAAAATTTTCTAAATACTTTAAAGAATAAATGTAAAGAATGTGGAGCCTTAATTATTTTTGATGAAATTCAAACTGGATATGGAAGATTAGGTAAGCTCTTTGGTTTTGAACAAACAAATATTGTTCCTGACATATTATGTATTGCTAAAGGAATGGGTGGAGGCATGCCAATAGGTGCATTTATATCATCATGGGAAAATATGAATAATTTAACTCATAATCCAAAACTTGGTCACATTACAACTTTTGGAGGTCATCCAGTTAATTGTGCTGCTAGTTTTGCAACATTAAACTTTATAATTAATAATAATTTAATGAGTAAAATTAATAATAAGGAAGTATTGTTCAGAAAATTATTATCTCATAGAAAAATTAAAAATATTAATGGAAAAGGATTGATGCTATCAATAGATTTAGATAGTAAGGATGAAAGAGATAAATTAGTTGCAAATTGTATGGATGATGGTCTTTTACTATTCTATTTTCTTTTTAATGAAACATCAGTTAGACTTACACCACCATTAACAATAAGCAATGAAGAAATTATAGAAGGTTGTGAGATAATTATAAATAATTTAGAAAATTTATAAAATCTTTATGATTTTTTTATGTAGATAGTTTTTAAAATAATTAAAGATTTACCTATTCTACATTCAATATTATTTAAATCATTAATTAATCTAATATTTTTTACCCTATCACCTCTTTTAAGAGTTTTTGACATACCCTTAATTTTTAATGTTTTTGTTAAAACAACAGTGTCACCATCATTTAGTATATTTCCTACAGAATCTTTAGTTTCCATTATTTTTATTTAATAACATAGGGACAAAAGAAAATTCACCATGAGTAGTTATTGAATGAGTAGTATTTGAAGTCTTTTTAATTAGATGCATTACTTGAGAATTCCCGTCTCCAATTGGAGCAACCATTTTACCACCAACCTTTAATTGTTTAATAAGCTCTTCAGGTACAAATGGAGCTCCACAGGTTAATAATATCTTGTCAAAAGGAGCAAATTGCTCTAATCCTTTATAACCATCACCGTAAACAAACATACAATTATATCCTAAAGAAGGTAGAAATGATTTTGTTTTTTTAAATAAATCCTTTTGTCTTTCAATTGTATAAACATCTACATTTAAGATAGTTAAGACAGCTGCTTGATATCCAGATCCAGTACCAATTTCAAGAACTTTTTCATTAGGTCTTAAATCTAAAAGTTGAGTTTGAAATGCAACCGTATATGGTTGTGATATTGTTTGGCCAGAACCAATTGGAAAAGCTTTATCTTGATAAGCAAAATCAATGAATGCATTGTCCATGAAAAGATGTCTAGGAACTAAATTAATTGCACTAAGAATATCTTCATTTTTAATTCCTTTTAAAGATAATTCCTCAACTAATTTTTTTCTTAAACCTTTATGACGAAAAGTATCAATCATTATTATAATTATAAATCATTTAAATGTATTTTTGAACACATTACAAAACAAAAGATTTATTGATTTTAAATAGCATTATAAAATATTTAAAATACACAATCAAATGTTAACAGGTTTATATGAATAAATTTATAATTATATTTTTTATATTTCTAATCTCATGCAGTAAAAATGATGTTGAAATTCCAACACTTATAACTGTTAATGAATTTGAATTATCCTCTACACCTATCTCTGGATCAAATTCACAAAATATTTCTGATGTTTGGTTCTATGTAAATGATAGTTTACAAGGAGTTTATGAATTACCCGCATCATTCCCAGTTTTAAAAACTGGAATTAATAATGTTAGATTAAAAGCTGGAATCAAAGTAAATGGAATTTCTTCAACTAGAGTAACTTATCCTTTTTTTTCTAGTTATTTAGATACAATAGAATTTATTGGCAATAACAATATATTAATTTCTCCAATAATAAATTATAATGATTCATATAATTATATAATTGAGGATTTTGAAGGTTCAGGAACTATAATTGACTCTACCCTTTCAAGTGAAATGGATTTTTCTGTAGAAACAGCTAGTAATGGAAATAAATATGCATATGCTAGAATAGACACTCCAAATATCACATTTGAATGTGCGTTAGATGAATATGTTTTACCACAACAGGGTGCTTCTGTTTACTTAGAAATGGACTACAAATGTAGTAGTGAGTTTCAAATTGGAGTATATTCAAATTACAATCAATCAGTTGAGAAAAATGATTTATTATTTGTTACTGCTAAGGATGAATGGAGTAAAATTTATGTGAATCTCACTCCTACAGTAAGCAGTAGTATTGGGGCAAATTCATTTAGAATATATATAAATCAAAGAAGAACATCCAATAATTCTTTTTCAGAGATTTACTTTGACAACATAAAAATAATTTACTAAAAAAATAAAAATGAAAAATATTACAGTAATTGGTGCAGGAACAATGGGTAACGGTATTACTCATGCATTTGCTCAAAATGGATTTAGTGTTATAATGGTAGATATATCACAAGACTCTTTGAATAGTGCAATGAAAACTATCGAAAAAAATCTTGACAGAATGCTATCTAAAGAAAAGATATCTCTAGAAGATAAGAATGATACATTAAAAAACATAAGTACATCAACAAGCCTTGAAAATTCTGTATTAGATTGTGATTTAGTTGTTGAAGCAGCAACTGAGAATGTAAATTTAAAACTAAAAATATTTAATGATTTAGATCGTCTATGTCCAAAAAAGACAATACTTGCTTCTAATACTTCCTCAATTTCAATTAGTGAAATTGCAAAACAAACAAATAGAGAAGATAAAGTAATTGGAATGCATTTTATGAATCCAGTACCTATCATGAAGTTAGTTGAAGTAATTAAAGGAAAAAGCACCTCAAAAGATGTAACAAATATTGTTATGGAGTTAAGTAAAGAGCTAGGGAAAATACCTGTTGAGGTTAACGATGCTCCTGGCTTTGTTGCAAATAGAATATTAATGCCTATGATTAATGAAGCAATTTTAACTTTAGAAGAAAATGTTTCTGGAGTTGAAGAAATTGATACTGTTATGATTCTTGGTATGTCTCATCCAATGGGTCCTCTTCATCTTGCTGATTTTATTGGTTTAGATGTCTGTCTATCTATTTTAGATGTTATGTATAAAGGATTTAATAATGAAAAATATATAGCATCAAAATTATTATCAAAAATGGTTACTGATGGAAATTTAGGTATTAAGTCTGGCAAAGGTTTCTATGATTACTCTCAAGGACCAAGAAATAAAAAAGTATCCTCAGAATTTATAAGATAAATGTCTTATAATAATTCAAATAAGGACTTAAAACCATTCTCATGTACATTTACTCCTAAAGTTGCTAAAATCCTTTTAGAGCTAAACTGTAGTATTGCTATATCAACTTATCAAGCTGGTAAAGTAGTACTGATTTCTGCAAACAGCGATAATAATCTTATCCAGTTAGCTAGAAATTTTGATAAAGCTATGGGTATTGCTGAAGATGAAGAAAATGATAAAATTGCCATTGCATGCAGAGATGAAATAATTATTCTAAAAAATTCACAAGATTTAGCAAAATTTTATCCAAAATCACCAAACAAATATGATAGTCTATATCTGCCAAGAATAACATTCCACACTGGAAGCTTAGATATTCATGATATTAGTTTTGGAAGTAATAATATATTATATGCTGTAAACACACTATTTTCTTGTATTGTAAAAATAAATGAAAATTATAATTTTGAACCTTACTGGACCCCACCACAAATAGATAAAATTACATCAGAGGATAGGTGTCATCTTAATGGAATGGCAATGTTAAATGGAAGGCCAAAATATGCAACTGCTTTTAATGACGGAAACACCGCTAAAAGTTGGAGAGAAAACATAACTAACGGTGGAGTGATTTATGATATTGAATCCAATAAAATTGTAGCTAAAGATTTACCAATGCCTCATAGTCCAAGAATTTTTAACAACGAATTGTATGTGCTTCTTTCAGCAACTGGAGAATTAGCAAAGATTAATACAATAGATGGGTCATGTGAAATAATTATAAAAATAGATGGATTTGTAAGAGGTATGAGTCTTCATAAAGATTATCTTTTTATAGGATTATCAAAGCTTCGTAAAAAATCTACAACTTTCTCTAAATTACCTTTTGCAAAAAACGCTAATGAATCAGGCGTAATAGTAATGCATCTTCCATCAGCAAAAATTGAGGGAAAAATACTTTATCAGAATTCTCTAGAAGAAATATATGATATACATATATTAAAAAATAAAATTAGACCTAATATTTTAAATACTAGTTCAGATGTTCACAAACAAGGGCTTACAATTCCTAACACAACTTTTTGGAAAAAAAATATAAAATAATTTTTTAAAATTCTTTTAAAATTTGAATATAATGTATTTTTGATGAATATATTATAATCATGAAATACAACAATTACTCTAGAAAGAAAAGACAACTTATCAATCATATTGAGAGATTAAAATTCTTAATAAAAAAAAATGATTTTTCGTTAGAAAATGTTATTAAAAAACTTGTTTCTAAGATTCAAAAATTAATTGATTTTTTAACAAATAAAATATCATTCTCTAAATTAAGAATCTCACTAGGGTCATTAGCAATTATCTTTGGCTTATCATCTCCAAATTATTCACAAGCTCAAACTTTTGCTCCTCCCGTATTAAATCCTGCCGGAATTTCTATAGATTCAACTTCCATGTGGGGAAAAGCAGAATTAGTTGACTTAGATGATGACGGAGATTTAGATGTGTTATTTTCTAATTCTCAGTATGATTATAATAACTACTCATATCTAAATGGCTTTACATATGAAGAAAATTACAACTTTGGTTTTTCATTACCTTATGTTAGTCCATTTAATCTTCAAAGTCCATTTATTTTTACTGATTTTTCAGTTCTAAATCATAATTTAATTGATCTAGATAATGATGGGGATTATGATATATTATCAAATCTTTCTGGAATTTATCAAAGCTATGACTATTCAACATATCAGTACTCTATAGATTTTAATTCTTCATTTAGATATTTTGAAAATGTTGGAAACTCAACACTAGCTCAATTTACTAACCCTCTCACTAATCCATTTGGCTTAATGAATGATTCAGCAATTGTAACTTCTGATATTGTTGATATTGATGGTGATGGTGATTTAGATATTATAGCTATTAGTAATACTTTAGATTATAGCACATATTTTTTCGATGCTGCATTAAATTTTATAGAAAATATTGGAGATGCAAATAACCCTATTTTCTCAAATCCTCAAATAAATGCTTTTGGACTAAATAATTTTAGCTTTGGGTCCTCTCCAGTTTTTACAGATATTGATGGTGATAATGACCTAGATCTTTTTGTTTTAGAGTCTTATGATCTTATTAAATTTGAGTATAGACAAAATAAAGGAACTCAAACAAACCCTCAATTTCAGAGTCCAGTAACTAATCCATTTAGTTTATTGCCTGACACTTCTAATCAAGGAATTGCTCTTGCACCAGAATTTGGGGATTTAGATAATGATGGAGATATGGATTTAGTTGTTGGAGGAGAAGAGGGATTATCTTTTTACCAAAATATTTCTCAACCTTCTTCAGTAATAGAAAATAGTAATGAATTTAAGATTTTCCCTAATCCGGTATTAAATTATATAAATATTGAAAGTAAATTTAATTATGATAAAATTGAAATTAGAGATATAAATGGGAAGGTACTAATTTCAGAAATAAACCCTAATAAAAACTTACTAGTCAATCATTTAAGTCAAGGAACCTATATAATTAGTTTATATAAAAAAAATAATAAATCCTCAATTAATTTTATTAAAAAATAATCTAGTTTTTAAATTCTTTTTTAATAATTAGTTCAATATAATTATCTTCTTTAATATTGAGAGGATCATATAAAGTTCTTAGGTCATGATCATATGCTTTTGCAAATGATTGCCATAAAAAAGCATTGAACCAACCTCTATATTCTTTTAAAATATCATATGTACTTATTCCTGTTTCTCTATAAATTAATTTAATAAGTATTCCCCCTTCTTTGATAGTAAGTTTTTTTAATGCTATAGTATATTCTTCTTTAATTAACTTAGAAACTCTTCTAGTATATCTCTTTTTCTTTCTCTTTTTGCCTATCAGTGAAAGTTCATCATTAATGTTATCAATTTTAATTTTAGTTTTTAATGCAAATGGGTAAACCTTAATAACTCTTCTTTTTAATTTATTAAACTTTTTTCTATCATTTACATTCTTAAAATCAATTATATCTAGTTGAGGGATTTCAGAAATAAAAATTGTATCATTATTAATTATGATAAATTTTGAAATTGTTAATGTATCTGAGAAACAGAATAAGTTATTTGATAAAAAAAATAAAAAAATATAAATATATTTCATAAGATCTTGTAAAAATAAACACTATTAAATAAAACAACAATATTTATAATTATATAGTTTAAAAATTTTCATTACGTATTTTTACAGATATGATTAAATCACTTCAAATACAAGTTAGCCCAGAAACATCTACTAAAATTCATCTTCTAAAAATCAATGTAAGTAATTTATTAAAAATTGATAAAAAAAGCATTACTCACATAGAAATTAAAAAGAAATCAATAGATGCAAGGCAAAAAATTATAAAAATTAATCTCACTATTGAAGTTTATATAAATGAAGAATTTGTTACACCTAATAATATAGATTTTAATTTTAAAAGTGTAAAAAATTCCAATCATGTAAATATTATTGGAGCTGGTCCTGCAGGACTATTTGCTGCATTAACTTTGATTGAGAATGGAATTAAACCTATTTTATATGAAAGAGGAAAAAATGTAAAAAATAGAAGAAGAGATTTAGCCAATATAACTAAAGAACATATTGTTAATGTTGATTCAAATTATTGTTTTGGTGAAGGTGGTGCTGGAACTTACTCAGATGGAAAGCTATATACTAGATCAAAAAAAAGAGGTGATGTTAATAGAATACTTGATATATTAGTAAATCATGGAGCTAATCCAGATATCAAGATCAATGCACACCCTCATATTGGAACAAACAAGTTACCTAAAATAATAGAAAATATAAGGAATACAATTCTTGAGTGTGGTGGAGAAATACATTTTAATACTAGAGTTGTTGACATTAAGGTTAATGAGAAAAAAATAAATAAGTTAGAATTAAAAAATGGAGATATTATTGATTGTAAAAAATTAATTTTGGCTACTGGTCATTCTGCTAGAGATATATTTGAAATATTGGATAGAAATAATATTTTAATTGAATCTAAGTCATTTGCTTTAGGAGTTAGAGTTGAACACTCTCAAAAACTTATAGATCAAATTCAATATAAGTGTAACGAAAGAGGAGATTATTTACCTCCTGCCCCATATTCCATTGCTAGACAAGTTAATGGAAGAGGTGTTTATTCATTTTGTATGTGTCCAGGAGGAATAATAGCTCCTTGTGCAACAAATCCTGGTGAAGTAGTAACAAATGGGTGGTCTCCATCAAAAAGGAATGGACCTCATTCAAATTCTGGTATTGTTGTTGAATTAAAGGATAATGATTTTAAAGAGTTTGAAGACAAAGGTGCTCTTGCAGCAATGTTTTTTCAAAAAAAAATAGAACAAAAAGCATGTAAGATAGCTGGTGGGAGTCAAAAAGTTCCAGCTCAAAGATTATTAGATTTCTTAGATGGAAAAGTTTCTACTTCTCTACCAAAAACATCATATATGCCTGGCCTTGTATCTGTTGATTTAAATCTAATCTTTCCAAAATTTATTATAGATAACCTAAAAGAAGGGTTTAAATTATTTGGTAAACAAATGAAAGGATACCTAACAAATGATGCTGTTATTCATGCTCCTGAGAGTAGAACATCTTCACCAGTTAGAATTCCTAGAGATTATAAGACATTAGAACATATTGAAATATCAGGACTTTATCCATGCGGTGAAGGAGCAGGTTATGCTGGAGGAATTGTTTCTGCAGCAATAGATGGTCAGAAATGTGCAATAAAATGTGTAGAAAGCTTTAAAATGCTTTAAGCAAGTACTTCAGCAACTTTATCTGCTGCTTCTTGTAACAGTATTACAGATTCAACTTTAAGACCACTTTCATCAATAAGAACTTTAGCCTCTTTAGCATTTGTACCTTGTAATCTAACAATTAATGGAACAGGTATCTCACCTATGTTGTTATAAGCATCAACAATTCCTTGAGCAACTCTGTCACATCTTACAATACCACCAAAAATATTAACCAAAATTGCTTTAACATTTGAATCTTTAAGAATAATTCTAAAGGCCTGCTCAACTCTCTTAGCATCTGCAGTACCACCAACATCCAAGAAATTAGCAGGGTTTCCTCCAGCCATTTTAATAATATCCATTGTAGCCATCGCTAATCCAGCACCATTAACCATACAACCAACATCTCCATCAAGTTTAACAAAATTTAATCCATATTCATCTGCCTCAACTTCAGTAGGGTCTTCTTCTCTTTTATCTCTTAAAGCAATAAAATCTTTATGTCTATAAAGAGAATTATCATCTATAGATACTTTAGCATCAACAGCCATTATTTTGTCATCTGAAGTTTTTAAAACAGGATTAATTTCAAATAAAGAGGAATCTGTTTTATCATATGCAGTATAAAGTGAGTAAACGAATTTTGTCATTTCTTTAAAAGCATTTCCACTTAAACCTAAATTAAAGGCAATTTTTCTGCACTGAAAAGCCTGTAATCCTATAGAAGGATCAATTTCTTCTGTAAAAATTAAATGAGGAGTTTTTTCAGCAACAGTTTCAATATCCATCCCACCTTCTGTTGAATACATAATCATATTTCTTCCAGAAGATCTATTTAACAAAACTGACATATAAAACTCAGAAGTATCACTTTCTCCTGGGTAGTAAACATCCTCAGCAATTAAAATTTGACTTACAAGTTTACCTTCTGATGATGTCTGTGGAGTTATTAGGTGCATACCTAAAATGTCATTTGAAATGCTCTCAATTTCTGATAGAGATTTTGCTAGTTTTACTCCACCACCTTTTCCTCGTCCGCCCGCATGAATCTGTGCTTTTACAACCCACCATGATGTGCCAGTGTCTTCAGTTAGTTTTTTTGCAGCTTCAACAGCCTCGCTAACATTATTAGCAACAATACCTCTTTGAATTCTAACCCCAAAGTTACTAAGCATTTCTTTTCCTTGATATTCGTGTAAGTTCATGTATTAAATTTAAGATTGTAAAAATATATGTTTGAATTTAATTTAGAGCAAAAAACAGATAATAAATTCTATTTTTGCAACTTATTTTTTAATGATGAAATTAAAGTTTTTTTTATTTATTATAATTTGTCCTTTATTTACTTTTTCTCAATTTTCAGAGAAAAAAATATATGATATTTCTAAGATTAGTTCTCCCTTAAAAATCAAAATTGATGGAGTTTTTAATGATTTAGCTTGGCAGGATATAAATTTAGCTAATGATTTCATTCAATTATCTCCAAATAATGGAGCTAAAGAACGTCCCAATCAAAAGACTGAAGTGAAGCTATGCTATGATGACAAATACCTATATGTTGCTGCAAAACTTTTAGATAATGCTCCTGACAGTATTTTAAAAGAACTTTCTTCTAGAGATGATAAACAAAAAAATTGTGACCTTTTTGCTATTTATTTAAATCCATATAATAATGGACAAATGGAATATTCTTTTGCAGTTACTGCAGCAGGAGTTCAAATTGACTCAAAAATAAGCTCTGGAAACGAAGATCAATCTTGGAATGCAGTTTGGAACTCTTCAGTAAAAATTAATAAAGAAGGTTGGAATGTTGAGATAGCTATTCCTTTTTCTTCATTAAGATTCCCTGATAATAATAAAAGTTGGGCTCTAAACATCGCAAGAACAATAAGAAGATATAGGGAAGATTATAGCTGGAACCCGATTGATGTTTCATTTCAAAACTATTCAATTCAATCTGGCTTATTGGATGGCATTAAAAATATTAATTCTCCAATTAGATTGTCTTTTATGCCATATTCATCACTATATTTTGAATCATATAACGGCATTAAAGAATATCCAAATAACTTTGGTATGGATTTAAAATATGGAATTAATGAGAGTTTTACTCTTGATATGACTTTAGTACCAGATTTTGGTCAAGCAGCATCAGATGCTCAAGTTTTAAACCTCTCTCCTTTTGAAGTTAAGTATGAAGAAAAAAGGCAATTTTTTAACGAAGGTATTGAGCTATTCAATATTGGTGGAGAAATGTTTTATAGTAGAAGAGTTCAAGATGATTTATTAAATGCAACAAAAATTTCAGGTAGAACAAATAAAGGTTTAGGAATAGCAACTTTAAATGCAGTAACTAATAAAACTGATGATAAACCTTTAACAAATTTTAACGTTCTCATTTTTGACAAAGCTCTTAAAAATAACTCCTCTATCAGCTTTATGAATACTCATATGGTTCAAAATGGCTCATCTAGAGATGCTAATGTTAGTGGTTTATTTGCTAAAATAAACAATGAAGAAAATACTCGTGTTTTTGGTGCGAATCTAAAATTAAGTCAAGAATTTGAAGGAGCAAACATTACTAGAGGCTTTGCTGGAATGTTAGCAGTTGGAAAAACTAGTGGGAAGTATCAATATGAATTATTTAGTTCCTTTGAAGACGATAAATACAACCCAAATGATTTAGGGTTTTTGTATTCTAATAATTCTATTACAAATGGAATCAATTTAGGTTATTTTCAAACTTCTGAAAATAAAAGATTTATTAACTCTGATATAAATTTACAGCTTAGGCATGAGACTTTATTCACTGACAATAAATTTACTGATCTTAATTTAGAATTAGAATCTAAAGTAACTTTAAAAAGATATTTAACAATATTTGCTAGAATAAAAGCTAGTCCATATGAGGAAGTCGATTATTATGAGGCAAGAACTAATAACCTTTTTAATCCACTAAAAAGATCAAAATATATTTATATTGGAAGTTGGGTCTCGTCAGATTATAGAAAAAAGATAGCTATCGATATTGGTGGTGGTGGAGCAATAAGTCCATTATATTCAGGGTACATGTACCGATTAAGAATTTCACCAAGAATTAGATTTAATGATAAACTTTCATTAAGATATATTTTATCAATTAAAAATAGATACAATGATATAGGTTTTGTAAAAGATACAATACTTGAAAACCAAGAAAATTATCAACCAATTTTTGGAATAAGAAATACTTATATGGTAACCAATGTTTTAAGTGCAAGCTATATTGTAAATAACAAGATTAGTTTTAACTTAAAATTAAGATATCATCTAGACCAGGTGGAAAATTTAAAATTTAAAACTTTAGATGATAATGGATATCTTAATGATGTTAATAATCAATTAGCTTTTGTCGATGAAACTAATATTAACTATAGTACTTGGACATCAGATATAAATTTCAGCTGGTGGTTCGCTCCTGGAAGTCAAGTTAAATTAGTTTGGAAAAATGCTGTAGATAATCAAACTAATTTGTTAAGAAATAATTGGTCTGAAAATATTGAGGATTCTTTTAATCTTCCACTTCAAAATAGTGTGTCGTTAAAAGTTATATATTATTTAGATTATCTTTACTTTAAAAGATCCAAAAAATGATTTCAGTAAAAAACCTTAAATTCTCATATGATAAGCTTGAAGTTCTAAAGGGAATTGATCTAGAAATTAATAAAGGTGAAATTGTATCAATAATGGGCCCCTCTGGTGCTGGAAAAACGTCTTTATTACAACTTTTAGGAACTCTTGAAAAACCTAATTCTGGATCTATTTTAATTAATAACATAAATCCAAATTCTTTAAATCAAATAGAATTAGCTAAATTTAGAAACCTAGAAATAGGTTTCATATTTCAGTTTCATAATTTATTAAGTGAATTTACTGCTTTTGAAAATATTTGTATTCCTGGTTATATTTCAGGAGATAAAAAAAGTGTAGAAAACAAAGCTCATGAGTTAATTAAAACTTTAGGCCTAGAAAACAGAAAAGACCATAAACCAAATGAACTTTCTGGTGGTGAGAAACAAAGAGTTGCTGTAGCAAGGGCATTAATTAATTCACCAGCAGTAATTTTTGCTGATGAACCTACAGGAAATCTTGACTCTGAGAATTCTAAAATACTTCATGATTTATTTATTAAATTAAACAAAGAGCTAGATCAAACATTCTTAATAGTTACACATAATAAGGAACTAGCTAATCAAACCCACAGAGTAATTAATTTAGTTGATGGGAAAATAATTTAAGTAAAAGGTTCTGATATTACTTAATTCTTTAACTTTGCACTTTGATGAACTATCAAAACCCTCAGCTATTATACGCACTATTTGCTCTTGCAATACCAATCTTAATTCATCTATTTAATCTACGAAGACATAAAACTATTCTATTTAGTAGTGTTAGATTCTTAAAAAACATTAAACAGGAGAACACTAAAAAAAGAAATCTTAAAAATATTTTAGTTCTAATAACTAGATTACTTGCCATAACCTTCTTAATTCTTGCTTTCTGTAAACCATTTATTAAAGAAGATAAAGGATACATATCTTCTAATAAAGTATTTATATATGTTGATAATTCATTTAGTATGGATGCTATAGATGAGGATGGGCGCTTAATTGATATTGCTAAAAATTATGCATTAAATATTGCTCAGTCTCATAATAACGAAGAGGTCTATCTATTAACAAATAATATTAATAATCAAAATACTTTAATACTCAATAACAAAGAGTTAACAATAAAGATTAATGATATTGAAACCAGAGGAAATTCAAAAAATATAAATCAAATAATTCAAATTAAAGAATCTATTTCTACATCAAAAGATAAAATTTATATTATATCAGATTTTCAAAAAAAGTTTATTTCAAATGATTTAATAAGTGATGATAAAAATATTATTAAGTTGATTCCTATTAACAACCCAAATACAAATAATATTAGCTTAGATAGCTTATGGATAAACCAACCAATTATAACTTCAAAAAACGAGATAGAAATTTTCTTGAAGATTTCAAATTATGGAAATAAAAATAGTAACACATCAGTATCTTTAGAATTAAACAATAAATTAGAAACAAAAAGAATAATAATTATTGAAGAAAATAAGTCGGAAATTTATAGCTTTAAAATTATAGTTGACCAAATAGATAATATAAATGGAAAATTTATTATTGAAGACTACCCTATTAGTTTTGACAATACATTATATTTTTCTTTAAATAAATCACAAAAAATTAATATTCTAAATATCTATGAAAATGAATCAGTAAATAATTTTAATTATCTGTTTAAGGACACTAGTATGTTTAGCTATAAATCATCAAAAATTTCAAATATTCAATATTCAGAAATAAGTTATCAAGATTTTGTAATACTTAACGAAATCAACTCATGTAGTGATGCTTTAGAAAAATATTTAATTCAAATATTAAAAAAAGGATCTAATATTACTCTAATTCCCTCACAGGATTTTCAAATTAATAATTTTAATAAATTTTTAAATAAGCTGGAGATTAATTCTTTTAAGAATCTGGATACAAATACTTATGTTATTGAAAAAATAAATTTTCAACACCCATTATATTCTAATGTTTTTGATGGAGATTTTAAAGAAATTAAATACCCAAAAGTATCATATAGCTATTCCATTGATAATAGTGCTTTATCAAATAAAATTTTATCACAGTTTAATAAAGAAGATTTCCTTAGCCAATACAGTTGCTTTAATTCAAACTTTTATGTATTTAATTCTCCTTTAAGTCTTAAAGAAAATAATTTCAAGTACCACTCCCTATTCGTGCCAACTTTTCTAAATATGGCTCTAGAATCAAGTAAAATTAATAAGCTATATAGTATAATTGATATAGATAAATATTTTGTTTCTAATAAAAAACTTACAAACGACACATACCATTTAGTTAACAATGAAAGTGATATTATCCCAACATTTAAAAGCTTTAATGGTAAAAGTCTATTTTATACAAATGATCAGATTAATAAATCTGGATTTTATAAATTATTTTATAAAAAAGAAAAATTAGAGAACATATCATTTAATTATAATTCTAAAGAGGGGTCAACTGATATTTACACTAAAAAAATGATAAGAAATATATTAACTAATAGTAATAATTCAAATATTACTATACTAGATTCAAATATTGAAAAAATTAATAATTTAATTTCTAATGAATCGAATGGGAAACAATACTGGAGACTATGCTTGATATTTTCCTTGTTTTTCTTTGGCTTAGAAATGTTAATCATTAAAATAATTAAATAATGAAAATACTTATTAAAAATGCAAAAATTATTGATAGTCTATCAAAGCATAATAATAAAACTTATGATATTCTTATTGATAATAATAAAATAGAAAAAATTGCAAAATCAATAACAATAGATTCAAACACAAAAATATTTAAGGCGGACAACCTACATGTTTCACAAGGTTGGTTTGATATGCACGTAAATTTTGGACAACCAGGATTCGAGCAAAAGGAAACTCTTAAGAATGGGGTTAAATCAGCAGCGTTTGGAGGGTTTACAGAAGTTATGCTAATGCCTAATACAAAGCCTCAATTAGATAACAGTACAATGATTGAATATATCATTAACTATACCAAAGATGATATTGTAAATGTTTATCCAGCTGGTAATTTAACAAAACTTCAAGAGGGAAAAAATATTGTTGAAATGCATGATATGATTAATTCTGGATGTTTAGCATTTACTGATGATAAAAAAAGTATTCAGAATAATGAATTAATGAAAATTGCCCAACTTTATATTAAAGATACTAATAAGCTAATAATGAATTATCCTAATGATCAATCTTTACAAAATCATGGTGTAATGAACGAGGGAGAAATAAGTACACAGTTAGGATTAAAAGGTATTCCATCACTAGCTGAAGAAATGATGCTTGATAGAGATTTAAATATCTGTGATTATACAAAAAGTAAAATTCATTTTAGTTATCTAAGTACTAAAAAAAGTATTGAGAAAGTTAAACTTGCAAAAAGTCAACACTTAGATGTTAGTTGTGATGTTGCTCTTCACAATATTTTTCTAACTGAAAAAGAATTAAATAATTTTGATTCCAGGTTCAAAGTATTACCTCCCCTAAGAACATCTAAAGATAATAATGCTATTATTGAAGGCTTAAAAGATGGCACTATTGATATTATTACTTGTGATCATTCTCCACAAGAAAATGAAAATAAAAAAATAGAATTTGATAATGCGGAGTTTGGAATAATAGGACTTGAAAGTGCATTTGGATTGATAAATAAAAACCTAGAAAACCATCTTATTTTAGAAGAAATTATAAATAAAATATCTATAAACCCTAGATTAAGACTTGGAATAAAACCCCCAATTATAGAAGAAGGAAGCCTTGCAAATATTACAATATTTGACCCAAATAAAGAATGGGAATTTTCTGAAAATGATATAAAATCAAAATCTAAAAATAGCCCTTTTATAGGCGATAAATTAAAAGGAAAGGCACTTGCTATATATAATAACAATTTATTTTTGGAACTTTAATTTCGTAAAATCTTCTTTTCAACTGTACCATTGTCATAATAGAAAATCACAGTATTAGTTCCTGATAAATTATTAATATTAATTAATCGACCTAAGTAATCTGTTACTCTAATCAATTTTGGTTTTTCAATGATAATATCTGCACCAATTACACTTGAACTATTGCCAAGACTCTCATAAAGATATAAATCATCAACAGCTGCTTCAATTAAACTCCCCCCATCAAGATTTTGTCCTATTCTTAGACTATCAGAAGCAATAAATTTTAATTGAACAGAAGCACTTGGGTTAATATAATCAAGAGGTCTAAAAGCAAATTTCCTCCAACTTAAATCTGCACTAAGAGTATTCTCTACATAAACCCAGTTAACACCATCATCTGTAATTAACACTTGCCACCAGTCAGCACCAGGATTTGCTCCACTTACATTAGTATACCATCTCCAATAAGAAAAAGCAGGATCAGTGTAATTTGTTAAATCGTAGTAAGGAGAAAATAATGTTGTATGACCTCCATCAACGTCATTAGCACCAATTCCATCACTTATAGATGAAGCATTCTGTGTAAAAGCACATGCATAACCCCCAGATGTGTGTTGATCTCCCGGCTGTACTGAACCTGTTTGAGAATTTGGATCATTATATGAACCAATTATACCACCAATCTCCCACATTCCAGTTGTTGCATTATCAGATTGATCTCCAGTTTGCCAAAAACCTATATTGAAATCAAAATCTTCTTCAACCATTAACTCATAACCAACTAAAATAAAATAAGGAAGGTTTGCATCTTTTAAAGGCAAAATATTGGAAGCCATAGGAGTAATACCTGTTTCATTTCCATACGTATCAGTTAAAGAGATATAGTAAGCGACAATATTACCATTATCTTGAGCTGGAATATTAGCTGTATAATTATTTCCATTGCTGCTCATCGAAACCGAACTCCATGATGAAAGATTATTTAATCTATAAAAACAATTGGCTGAAGATAAGGCCCATGGGTATGTGAAACTAATATTTGCATTAATTGAAATATCTAAATTTCCAGCATAAGAAGAAACAGGATTATGATTAATTACTGCATTAGATAATAAAGTAATTCCATGCAATGCAAAAGCCTGTATTATAGCATTATCGTTAGGGGTTCCATTAAATAAATCATTATCATTATCATCAGCAAAAAGAACTTCTAGTAATACATCAGTATATATTATCCCTTCAGTTCCATTAGGTCCATCGGGAGCTGCATCAAAAGTATATTTAAATAAATCTATCATTTGAGGCATACTACCAAGATTTAGATAAGTATCCCAAAAAGCTCCAGCAATAATTTCACCATCTGCATGAACTTCACCTACAAGGTCTTGTGGATAAACTTTTTTATTTTGATCATATCTTCTAACACAAATATTTGGATCTTGTAAATCCCAACCAAATCCTAGTACAGGACTTTCAGTAAGGGTAATAGCCCAAACATCAGCGTAACCTTCATTTAAGCCTCCATTCCACATTCCAGAGCCATACCTTGAAGAATTAATAGCATGACCATATTCATGATAAACAACATCAACTATTTTTGCTGTAGCATGACAATTTCCTCCTTCTGCATAAAAATTAATACTGCTTCCATCAAAATATGCATTGCAACTACCCTGTTCATCAACATTTGTTTCCATAGAAATATCTAATCCTGTAAAAGATGGAAATGTGTTTTTAAGGTGAGAATGAATTTTATTAACAGCATAAAACGCTGTTCTCTCTTGAATAGTAGAATTACTATTATCAAAAGTAACAAAAGAATTATTTAAGGAAGAATTAAAATTTTGCACATAAGAGTTAGTTCTAACTTCAGCAAAGTTACCTTCAAGAAAGTAATTAGCTGATCCATTATTTGCAGGAAAATTAAAATTTCCAGAAGTATCAGAAAAATAATTTGAATTACTATTTGTTGCTCTTAAATCAACTAAATTTTGATCTGAAGTAGGATTATAAGGATGCGAAGTAAATACATTTCCTTTAATATTAACAGTTGATGGTTGTGGAGCCTCATATACAACCTTATTTTTTCTCATTAGTAACTCACCAGAATTAGCATCAACATAACACAAGTAATTTGCAGGTCCTTCAGCAATACTAGTTTTAACATTTATTAGAAAAACTAACTTATATAAATATTTTCCTTCAAAAGGAATCGGTAAAACTTTTAAATTATCTTCTATTTCAGAACTAATGATAGGAAAAGATAAATTATTACAGGCACTAATGATAGCTTGCTCAGAAGAAATTGTAGGAGCAACTGAAATATTAATATCAGAATAAACATCCAATCCAAATGAAATTATTTCATCATTAAGAGAAAGCTTAATATATAATCTACTGTCTATAACATCTAAATTATTGAATCTTTGAGAATAATTAAAATGCTTAAATTTTGAATTAGAATTTTTATTATCAAGAAATAGGTTTTCAGGTAAATTAAACTCTGATAGGCTATTACTAATAAAAAAATCAATTTTATCTTTAGTTGATCCACTAGAATTTAATTTTATTGGAGATCCAAAAGCTCTATGTGGTTTATAATTATATTCATTAAAATATGTAAACCAGTTAGGGTTTTCAATTAAAAAGTTTTGCCATGCATCTTGGCTTCTTAAGCTCGATTGCAACTTATCATTTAACCTTATTTCCTCTTTAACATATCTAATTTCATTAGGATCATCATGAGTATGTTTAGTTGCTGAAATAGGATTAGAAAAAAATATTATAAAAGATAAAATTATAGTGAAATGTTTCATTTAAAAATTGATTAATTATTTATAACAAATATATATAATTATCTTGTATAAGATAATTATGAAAAACTTACATTTCTAAAGATTAATTATTTGGCCATCATAAGCAAGTTGAATAAAACCTGGTAGTTCTTTATTAACCTTAGAATTAAGTCCCATTAAATGACTTATATGAGTTAAATATGCTTTTCTAGGCTTGAGCTCCTTAAGTAAATCTATAGATTCTTGCAAACATAAATGTGACATATGTGGCTCTTTTCTTAAAGAATCTAAAATAATTACTTCAGCATTAAACATTTTATTTTTTTCTTTTTCAGAGATAAAACTTAAGTCCGTTAAATAAATAAAATCTTTAATTCTAAAGCCAAACACTGGTAACTTATAATGAATGGCAGAAATTGGTGTAATTTCTGTTGATGAAATTTTAAAGGTTTCGTTATTAATAATATTGACATCAACTTTTGGAACTCCTGGATATTTTGAATTAGAAAAAATATAAGAGAACTGATTTTTAAGAGCTAACAAAACATTATCTGAACAATATATTGGCATATCACATTTCCATTTATAATTAAATGATCTAACATCATCTAATCCTCCAACATGGTCAATATGTTCATGAGTAAATAAAATAGCATCAACTTTTTTAACACTTTGGGTCAGCATTTGTTGTCTAAAATCAGGACCCGTGTCAATAACAATATTAAGTCCATCAACTTCAATCATAATTGATGACCTTAATCTCTTATCTTTAATATCATTAGATACGCAAACCACACATTCACATGCAATTACAGGCACACCCTGAGAGGTTCCACTACCCAATAAAGTTATTTTCATGTTTTCAAAATATATTTGTAAAATTATAGATAATAACTAATTCAATCTCAATATAAGTCTTTAATTTTGCTAATAATAAAAATCTTATTTTTACCTAGATGAAAAACATAATACTTACTCCTGGCCAAAAAGCTATTAGCATTAACCTTGACAGTAGCATCTACGGATCTTTAGTAGAAATTGGAGCTGGGCAAGAAGTTGCGAGACAATTATTTAGAGTTGGAAGTGCTTCAGGAACTATTGCAAAAACTATGTCTGCTTATGATAGAGATTTTTCTGATGCAATTTATGGCAAAGAAAAAAATGGTAGATATGTATGTAAATCTAGACTTGTAAAAATGCTTGACAAGGAATATGATTTATTAGAAGAAAGGTTAGATAGAAATAATTTTAAACAGACTAGGTATTTTACTTTTGCTGATACAGTAACAACAATAAATTATGACAAAACAAAGCAAGGACACGGATGGATAGGCTTAAGATTTCAGCTTACTCCCAATGGACCTGCAAATGATTTTTTAATTCATGTAAGACTAAAAGATCAAGAAGCAAAAATTCAACAAGAAACAATTGGAATAATAGGCATTAACCTTTTACATGCGTGCTTTAATGAAACAAACCCAAAAGTTATATTAAATCATCTTTATGATAATTTAAGTAGAGATAACTTTGAAATTGATATGGTTGAAGTTGTTGGTGAGGATTTTGATAAAATTGACAATAGATTACTAAGCCTAACTCTAGTAAAAGAAAATATGACTAATGCAGTTATCTTTACTCCCGATGGAAAAAACAAATACCCATCAGATATATTACACAAAAAAAACATTCTGACTTTAAGAGGTAGTTTCCGACCAGTTACAAAAGTAAATATTGATATGCTTACAAATGGTCTAGAGAAATTTAAGAAGAATAAAAAAGTTGATGAAAATAATATTCAAATACTCATTGAAATCACATTATCAAATTTAAAGTCTGAGGGAGAGGTTAATGAAAGAGACTTTTTAGATAGAGCAGATATTTTATGTTCTTTAGGATATACTGTTATGATTTCTAATTATAAAAAATATTATAAATTAACTGAATACCTATCACAATACACAAGTGCTAGAATGGGACTAATAATTGGTGTAGATAATTTAGTTTCAATGTTTGATGAAAAATACTACAGAAATTTAAATGGTGGTATCATGGAAGCTTTTGGAATAATTGTTACAAGAGACATTAAAATATATTTATATCCCTACCAGCCAAATTCAGACAAAATACTTCAAAATAGTACAAATATTCCTATACACCCTAGGGCAAAATCTATTTATCAATATTTATATTCAAATAAAAGAATAGAAGACGTAGATTATAACTCAGAATTCTTAAATATCTTTTCTAAAGATGTACTTAAAAAAATTAACTCCTGTGAAACTGGAACATGGGAGCACATGGTTCCAGATGGTGTCGCTGAAATAATAAAAGAAAAATCTTTATTTGGAATGAGTTGTAAAATATAATTCATCTTCAATTACCTTATCCTTACTCTAAAAAACTAAAATTAATGAATAAACTATTTATTTTAATATTATGCTTTCCAATGCTATTACTAGCTCAAAGACCAAAAGGTAACGGATCTGGTGGAGACTTTTCAGGTATAAATAAAAAAAATAATTCTTCTTATTTCAGAGGTAATGTAAGTGGTAAGGTTATTGACATAATTGATGGTAAAAAATTAGAATTTGCTAATATTAGTATTTTAAATACAAAATGGAATAAAGTAATTGAAGGAACAATTTCTAATGAAGAAGGTAAATTTAATTTTTCTGGGATACTCTCAGGAGATTATCTATTACAGATTAAATATTTAGGATATAAATTAAAAGAAGTTGAATTTAAACTAACAAAGAAGAATCCTGATATCAATCTAAAAGAAATTGGTTTAGAAATCGATTCAAAACTATTAGGAGAAATTACTATTGACGAGCAAAAACCAATATTTGAATCTAAACTAGATAAGATTATATATAATGCTGAAAACGATGATGCTGGAGCTTCAGAGGACGCCACAGATGTTTTAAGAAAGGCTCCACTACTATCAGTGGACTTTGATGGTAACGTTGAACTAAGAGGCTCTAAAAACATTAAATATTTGTTGAATGGTAAAGCTTCAAGTTTTCTAAATGGAGATTTAGCTTCTGCTCTACAAATGATCCCTGCTGATCAAGTTAAAAGTGTTGAAATTATTACTAGTCCGGGTGCTAAATATGATGGTGAAGGGGACGCAGGAATTATTAATATTATAACAAAGAAAAAAGCAATTGACGGATATAAAGCTACTTT
>Ga0114998_10000063_pt1 | contig 58442 bp, 35 predicted proteins | sample ArcticOcean_MG_C_5_FD_87044 | JGI IMG/M metagenome (GOLD analysis project Ga0114998, IMG submission 87044) | Marine microbial communities from western Arctic Ocean - ArcticOcean_MG_CB4_138 | ecosystem: Environmental > Aquatic > Marine > Oceanic | place: Arctic Ocean: Canada Basin | collected... | reverse complement strand
TTATTATTATTATTATTATTATTATTATTACTGTTGCCTCTTTGTTGTTTCCTCTTTTGCTTTCTATAGTACGATCCGCAGCACATTTTGCTCATTCCTTTCAGCGAGAACGCCATCTTAAATCCTTTCGAAGGATATGCCCAAGCGTAAAGAGTCCAGCCGTATGCAGCAAGGGACCATCTCGCATAATGCGCCATATCTTCGAGAGTTTTAGAGAGCATTTCTCCAGATGCCAACATTACGTCATGCTCTCTCGTTGGACTTGGACTGACATTACCTCTACTACTGCGAGGAGAATCATTCGTTGCAGTCAAAAGTGCTTTTTCAATATCGCTATCGTCATTTCCTCCGCCACTCTCGATGTCGTTTGAGGAGCTTCTAGAGCTTCCTTTTCCGTTTGTTGTCGTTACGCACGGCTTTAAAAGAACCCCTAACGGTTCATCCCTAAGTATCCTTCGATCGCGAATGGCTAAGAGCGCTAATCCAGCGCTGATATCGCTCGGTACTAAATCCGCGCCTTGAAAAACTTCACTAAAACAATCTGCGAGCGCACCCATGCCTCCTCCTCCTCCCGTGAGTCCCCCCGAAGATGACTCTCGTTCTCTCGTTTTTTCGTTTATTCTCTCAATCGTCGCGGGTTCAAAGTCTTCTTCTTCAATCGATTTTCTGTCAGTTGATTTTATGCACATTAAGCACCCAATCATTGCAAATATGCGATGCCACTTCTCGTCCGAGTCCAAATGCGAAAACGCCGAAAACATACCAACGACCCCGAAAGCTGTTAATCCTCCAACTATTAAGTTCCCGACGATTACGGTCAAGACCATGTCTTTCACGCCAGAGCTTTCGTAGCACTCGTTACCGCCCTTCTTGTTCAAAACGATCCCATATATCATCAAAGCAACTGCGATAGTGAGAACGATCAAATGCGCTAACAACAACGGTTCCACTCTCTTCCTCTTCTTTGGCTCTAGAATTTTCCCCTTCAAAGCTTCGTACGAAATCCATAGCTCCAAGAACGCACTGAACACGAACACTGCGAATATTGAGAATAACCATTCAATCGCTCTAGTACCAACGTCGCACTTCTGCGCAGTAGAATCATCACTATCACTAGTAGACCTTAAATTGTTCGCCACTTTCGATGTCTTAATGAATATCGCGAGTATGATCGATAACCATACGATGTGTAATAGGCATAAAAGCGAGGATGGGATCACTAAGTCGTCCGCCGATATTAACCAAGTTCTGCCACATAAGCGTAACGCTGGCATTTCGTGATTCCGTTGATTACTATGCTGCGATGTGTGCGCGTTATTTTTGCTTCATCATCATCATCTCTGTTTATTCTTATTCTTATTCTTATTCTTATTCTTATTACGTTGTAAAGCACGCGGCTGCAGGGCACTACAGAAGAGAAACCCTAAACTCATCAGTCAAAAAGACCGAAAAAGCTCCTCTGCAGAAATTCGGCTTCTTCTTTCTGTAGAGAGCGCGCTGCGCATATTATTTATCATATTATTTATTTATAGGATCGATTTACCGGATGCGGTACGTCTTTTCTCTCTCTCTTTTTTTCTCTCTTCTTACTTGATCCACATCACGCTCTCAAACTCTCTCTCTACATCGTGGACGATAAACGACGACGAAAACACGAGATTACATTATATTCTTCCCGCCAAAATCAATGCTCATCATCATCATCATCATCATCGAATGAAAAGTTAACAAAAATAGAAATATATTAATACTGATAAAATTCCTTCTTAAACGAACAAATAAACACAGCGTCGTCTCGATCGATGGAGTGCAGTTCCCAAATCGATCGTTGATGTCATCATCAAGAACTACTTATTATGATCAAAAAAATTATAACAAACGAGTTCTGCGAACGACGAAAAAAGCGAATGCGAAAGCGGTTGAAAGTGATACTTCGGAGGATTGGGCAGTCTTCGCTGCAACGTCGTCAGCATCTTCTTCTTCAAGAGCAACGAGCGAAGTAGCCACAGAGATGAGTTCTTCTTCTTCTTCTTCTTCTCCTTCTTATGCGGATGAAGATGAAGACAGTTTTCCGCAACAACGACAACAACGACAACGACAACAACAACAACGACAACGACAACGACGAGACGATAATAATAAGAAAGTGAGAACATTTTATACGTTTAAACCGGGTGAAACAGTGGAAATGTTAGCAGAATACATCGGCGTAGATGTTTCAAAATTGAAAGAGTTAAATCCAAACGTGGATTTAGATTTTGTTTTCCCTGGCGATAGAGTCGTCGTTCATGTACAATCAGCACCGCCACAAGAAATTTTTGAAGAGAATGTTGCGAAAGATGGACGCGCAGTTATCGCACAACGAAAGAAAGAAAAGAAACAACAAGAGAAAAATCAACAACATCATCAACAACAACAAAAAATTCAAGTTCAAGCAAAGAAAATGCAACGAGCTCCGATTTTAATCTCCGGAACAGCTGTTATTCTCGCATCATCCGTTCCAGCATTCCTAGCTTTATCGAAGCGTTTCGGATACTTGGACATGGCTCTGACGGTTTCAAGAGATACTTTGCAAAAGATGCAAGATGTTGGTCAGATGCTAAGATCTTCAGCTTCGCAAATGCTCGAGCAACGAAGAAGCGTATTTGAAACTATGACGACGACGACATCTAATAATAATGATAATATTGGGGAAGAAGAATCGTCGTGGAGATTAAAATCTCCTGATATTTATGCTGCAATGACGAAGCCCCTCGGCGCGTTAAATAGCAACAACGCGGCAGGGTCACCTTCTGCATCATCATCATCATCTTTTTCTACTATTTCTACTGATTCTGAACAAGAAATTAAAGATTTGAGAAAGGAGTTGATCGGTATGAAAGCAAAACTTGCCGTCACAGACGGCGAAGCAAGGACTGTTAAATCTCAACTCGAAGGTGCAAAAGCTGAGAGAGAGAAAATTGCGAATGAAGCGAAAAAAATAGAATCCGAAGCGAACGATATAAGAACTCAACTCGAGAATGCAAAAAATGAAAAAAAAAAACTCGCAGACGAAATGAAGCAGAAAGAAGCAGAAATGAACGAATCGTTGAGAGATGCGCAACAGTCCGCAGAGGCTGAAATGAAACGAACTCTCGAAGAATCAATCAAGAAAAACGAAAAGCTGCAAAGAGATCTGGAACTCGCGAGAGATTCCTTGCGCCAGTCGCAGGCATCTCGCGAATCAGAATTAAATTCAATGAAGCTCGTCATAAAACAGATGGAAGGAGAGTTGCAGGAGGAGAAGTCGATTTTGATAAGTTTGAAGGAGGAAAGTTCGCTTCGCGCCGAAAGCGAGCAAAAGGAAATTTCCGAGCTCGAAAAGTCTTTGAGTGAAAAGTTGAAGCGCGAAAAAACTTTACAGTCAGAAATTAATAGATTGGAAAATGATTTAAGTGCCAACGAGACGGAATTGAAGGAAGCTACGAGTTTGAAAGAAGATGCGATTAGTGCGTTAAAGACGATTGAATCAAAGTCACGCGAGGAAATTGATTCATTATCTGCAGAAGGACAGAAGATGAAACTTGAAATTATAGCCTTTAACCAACGCGTCATGAAACTTGAAAGCGAAGCTGATATCGCGTCTAAGCGAGCTGAAGATGCAGCCGAAGCATTGGAGCGTATTCAACAATCTGCAGATGCTACAACTGGGACGCTTGAGGAAAAGCTGAGCGCCGCGCTTCTTGTGCAAGCAGAAACTGAAGCAAAACGTATGGAACTAGAAAGTCGCTTCAATTTACAGACGGGAGATTTTATGACGACAAAGTCAGGGCTCGAAAATAGAATTGAGCAGTTAGTCAACGAGTTAAGTTCAATCGAAGTGCAGAAGACAAACGAAATTAAAATTTCTGAGTCCAAGGCGTTCGATTTAGAAGCAAAACTCGCAGAGGCTTTTGAAATAGCAAATCTCGAAAAAAAGTCACTCAAGGATGAGTTAGCTTCTATTTCATTATCTAAGGATTCGCTAGAGATGAAATTTTATGAATTGAAAGAGCAATCGTCGAAAGAAATGGATGACCTTGGTGTTGAGCAGCGAGCGATGGTCTCGGAAATCCAAAATTTGACCGAAGAACTTGCATCGAAGGACTTTCTCGAATTGGAAGCTCAAAGGTTACGGGACGAAAAAGAAAAATTATCTTCAGAACTTGATAGCGTAAGGTCATCTCGAGACAATCTCGAGAGTGAATTCGACAGATTCCGTATCAAAGCAAATGCTGATTTGAGAGAAAAAACTGTCTTACGCGAGGCGGACTTGAAACAATTAGAAGATGAAGTTAGACAATTCGCGGATGATAAGAAATTATTATCAGAAGAAGTTACTGCATTGAAGCAGAGATTAGTCTTTGCTGACATCGCGGTGTCGAGAAGCCAATTGCAAAGATCAGAATTGGTTGATGTAAAAATACGTGAACTTGAATATGCTCTCAAGAATGTCGAGAAGGAAAAAGAAGAGCTCAAAAGTGAATTTGATGAACGATTGAATCGTCAAAATACTGAATATGCTGCCTTAGCGAGAGACATGGAACTTCAGATTAAAGAAACCGAGGATGAAATCGAGCTTTCCAAGGAATCTTTGAATAAAGAACTGAACGCTGCCCTGGAATCGAAAGAGGAGGCCGAGGAAAACGAAAAAGCATGGCGAGAGAAAATCAAAGAACTCGAATTGATGTTAGCTACGTACACCGATGATACCGAGAAAGAGCTCGAGTCTTATCGTGAGAAAATGTCGTCGACAGAACTAGATCTTCAAGAAGCTTTTAAGCTGATTAAAAAATTAGAAGCTGAAGAAATCGAGGCAAAAGCAAGTCAAATGTCATCGCACGAGAAAATCGTCGAGCTTGAATCGAAATTAGCAGAGCAAAGCGATATCGAACAAGAGCTTAAATCTTTGCGCGAGAAAATTTCTTCAAAAGAAATTGATCTCGAAGAAGCGTTGGAGAAGAGCAAGAATTTCGAGTCGCTCAAAGCAGAGCTCGCCGACGCTAACGAGAATCTCGAAATTTTAAGAATTGAAGCAAAAGCTGAAATTGATGATGCGTGGAGAGAGAGAGACGAAGCGACGGCGGACATATACCGCGAGCGGGCTAAAGGTTCCGAGGCTTTGAATATTCTTGAAAAGGAGTTGAATGAAAAAATTGACGATTTCCAAAAGCAACTGGAGAGCGCAATTGAGAATCATAGAATGACCGAGGAGAATCTTGAAAACGTCAAGGTTGATAAATTGGCCATGGAGCTTGTTATTGCTAGATACCGTGAAGATTCTGATAAATTCAGATCATTAAGTGAAGAATTTGAGTCTGCAATGAGAGTGCAAGCGTCAGCAGAACAGATTTTGAATGAAACAAAGGAGAATTTTAACAAAATGTTAGAGTGCAGTTTAAGCGAGCATAAACAAGAAATCCAAACACTTGGAAATCAGTATGACTTGAAAGTCGAGGCTTTGGAAACGAAGCTCAAATCGTTGAGGGATCAAAATTTTGAAGAATCCAAGAAGGCTGAAGTTGCTGAACTACGAGTCGTTTCGCTTGAATCTGAGCTCGAAGAAGTTCGTTCAAAAATTGACGCAGAATTGGCATCTTCGGTTTCTACTTTATCTGTTGCAGCTGCCGAAGCCGAGGATTTGAAACGTCAGCTCGATGAAGTTCGCTCTCATTTAGAGTCTTCACAAGAGAAGTTCGAAAGCGAGCTCGGCGCTGCCATGGAGGCTCGGGAAATTGCAGAGTATAATTTACAAACCGCAACGGAGAAAATCTCAAACTTTGAAAACGAGCTATTGATGCTTTCTAATGATCGCAATGCTGAAATAGAAGAACTTCGTGGAAAGATAAATGAAATGAAAGAATCAAATCAAGAGCAGGAGCAATGTTTGAAAATGGAACTCGAAGAATCTCGCTCGGAATTAGAATCCGCTCGAACAAATTTCGAAGCTGAATTAAACGCCGCGTACGAAGCGCAGAGAAGCGCAGAGTCAAGAGTTGAAGAGATGAATGATCAAATAAAATCATACGAGTCCGAACTCTCGGCAGTTTCCGGTTTAGAGCTTCAAATCGACGACTTGGAGATGAAGTTGAGCGAGTACGACACATCTTCTGATGAAATGCAGATAAAGTTAGAAGCGACTCTTTTTGATTTAGAGAACTCTGAATCTAAAGTCGCAGCGGCAGAAGAAAAGCTTAGCCAATCCGAAAAAATACTCGAAGACTTGCGCTCGAATATTGAAGAGATGGAATCTAATCTCAATGGAAGAAACTCAACGGTTCAAAACTTGGAAAATAGGTTGATTGAAAGCGAACAGTCAAGAACAGATTTAGAGAATGCACGAATTCAATTTGAGAAAGAGTTGAGCGTAGCGCGCCACGAGAAGAAAAACGCCGAGTTGAGTGTAGAATCAGCAAACGATAGAGTGAAAGCGATGGAATCTGAGTTGGAGACGCTCCGAGTTAGGATTGAAAAATTTGAGGCGCAAAGTCAAGAAAAAGAAAATCTTCTCGAAGAAGAGGCGAGGAAGCTACGAGTGAAAGTTGAGGAGTTGGAAAACGCAGAGCAAAGACTAGAGCAGCAGGTTATCGAAGCGAAAGATTTTTTGAGCGACGCAGAGAACAGAGCAAGATCATCTGAAGAGAGTCTTTTAGAACTTCAACTCGAACGAGCGGCGTTATTACAAGAGCAAAACGTACTTCAAGACGAGAAATTGAAAATTCAAGGTCAGTTGACAGACCTTGAGACTAAGAAACAGCGCGTCGACATTGAGCGCTCTATGTTGCCATTCTCCGTCGATGCAAAGTTTTGTATGCACTTAGATTTGCCTCCAAATCAACTCTTAGCGCTCACTGGTTCGTGGTGCGAATGGAAAGTCACCTCGAGCGAAGAGATGCTTTGGGTGAACAACTCATGGATGAGAGATGTTTCTTTAGGAGTTGACTTTGTGCATGAGTATAAATACGTGATTTGCGAGCGCGACGACACTGGCTCTCCTGCGAAACAAATCGAATGGCAAAAAGGCTCGAACAATCTCTTTGGTGCCTCGAGCGAGTCTTTGAAAAACATGCGAGGCGATTTAGAAATCCACGATACGTTTCTTCCAAATCCAGCGAACAATCCAATATACGTGTTCACTAAATCAGGAGGAAAATTCGAAACTGGCAAGTCAGAAATGATCGCAGACTGTTTACGGTCCATTCAAAACCGTTCTTCTTCTTCGGAGGAGAGTTTTTCGTTAGACGCTGATATTTTCCTAGTCGACAACTTTCAACTTTCGGACGAAGGCGGTGACGATATCGTCACCATAAACATATGAACATAAGAAATAGTTAATATAGAAAGAGATACACTATTGTAATTTAATAATACAGAAACGAACACGTTAGGTATCTTTTGCCATTTTTTCTTCAAATTTCCTCACAACAAAATAAGAGCGACGTTCGAAGCTTCTCTGTGAGCGAGAGTGTGTCAATAATATTATGGACGCGAAGCTCATTGCCTTTGATGATGAAGACGATGACGATCCAGGTCGCTACGCCGAAGATGCAATGCCTGACGATTTCTTCAGTCAATTTAAAGTCTCTACTAATAATACGAATAATAATACGAATAATAATACGAATAATACGAATGCGAATAATTCTCTAATTTCCAATCGTCAACGAAATGAAGAGTCAACGAAGAGGACGGATATTTACGATAAGGACATTGATGATGATAATGATGATAATAATACGATGAAGATGATGATGACTATAAAGGATATCAATAATGAGCTGAAAATGGCAAACAAGACGATAATAGACTGCGAAATCGCTCTAAGAGAAGCACTGGATTGGCCTTTACGGACACAAACAACAACTCATAATCAGAAATGTTCTAGAGAGGAATTGTTAGGGTTGATTAGACACTTATCGTCCGATTTAGTCGAAGCTCGTCGGATTAATTCTCAATCATCGTTTATTAATCAACGACAACAACAACAACAGCAAACATCGACATCTAATAAAGTACTACCGTCGAAAGAATCCGTAGAATATTTCGGGAAACAACTCGAACGCGTGAACATCGAAAAGGAAAGCGCGCAAAGAGAAAAATCAAGAGTCGAATACGAGAATAAACAATATAAGAAAGCCTTAGAGCAAAGCCAAGAGACGAAAAGAGATGTCGAGCAGGCGTTAAGAAAAACATTGGCGAGATTGCAAAAGTATGAAAGAGCGTTTGACGCGGCGGATGTTAAAAATAGAGAGTTAAGAGATAGGATACAAGCGCTTTCCAGGAGGTTGGTGGATTCAGAAGCGAAAGTTGGAGATGCAAAGATTGCTGTTGATATTGCAGAGAAGAGGACGACAAGAGCGATTATGGAGATGGAAAGAGCGAAAACGGTTGCAACGGCTAGAACAGAACGCGCACAAGCGGCAGAGTTGAGAGCGAAATCGGCAATCGCGGATGCACAAGATAAAAAAAAGGAACGAGACGAATTGTTTCAAGAAACAAGAAAATTGGAGGCTAAATGTTTAGATTTAGCTATGCAATCGTCACGATCTGGAAGGAACGGACACGATATGAATAATGAGCACTCTAGGACTATTGCAGAACTCTCCGCATTGTCTCAAGAACTCGCGAGAGAGGAAATGATGACTAGAAAACGCTGCGAAGACGTTGAAAAAGAAAGAGATGCTTTGCGCCTAGAGTTATGTTCTTTAAACGCAGAGTTGAAAGCACAAAGAGATGAAATAAATAGAGCGCATGAGCGAGATATGAATTACGTGATATCAGCATCTGGTGGTAATGCTGCTGCTACGAAAAGCTTAATGTACCACCAGCAAAATACCTCGAACGTCACTAACGTCGAAGCCACGCCTGGCTTTGGATTTTTCAATAGCAACAACGTTCCATCATCTTCGACTATCGTTACTGGACGCGAACTAAAGTTTGATGACAACAAAGACGATTTATCGCAACAAAGACAATCACAACAGCATCAAGAGCAGCAACAAGAGGAACAGGAACAAGTGACGACAGCTACAAAGATGAGCACGGCGGATAAACAAAAGAATTTGGCATTATTGAAAGAGTTTCAAGAAACTCGCCGTTTAATAAAAGAGGAGCGACAGTTGCGCCTTGAAGCAGAAAGAAAATTAGAAGTATAAAAATAGTCAGTTAGCATGATCGTTAAAAAATTAACGAAATCGATTTGTATATTTATTAAGGTATTAGGTATTAAGGTATTCAAAAAACCACGCGTCAATCACCGCCTCGTTTCAAGTTTGACCAATGTTCGCGAGTCAACTTCTTTAAATTGAAACAAATAAATCCGTTCATTTGAAACTTATACGTTGAACTATCTGGTACAATTTCCTTTGATAGATCAGGAATAGCAAACAAAGCGTACTCTGAACCGAGATCGATGATGGCGTCTACTGAAAACGGTCGAAAACTGACGTCTATTTTTTTTTCAAACTCTGCTTTTCCATCGAGATTGTAAATCCCCGAGAGCTTAAGCGATTGATTAATTGGTAAACGAACAGTAATAGCAACACTCGAATCATGATCGACCCATGCGTAATCGGATAATGTTTTTTGAGGGAATTCTGCGCGCTCTTTCATTCGCATTTTCAACATGTTCGCGGACCCACTTGAACCGATTTTGGTGTAATATGCTTGTTTTTGTTTAGAATACGCTTCGATGTTGTCCTCTTGCGCTTGGTCCCATTGCCATTTGCGATAAATTTCGTGCTGCTGAGTGTTTTCCTCTCTCTTTATTAGATCTTCATCATCACTGTCAATAGTTGCTGTGTAGCTGTCCCATTTCTTATAATCCGTCATTATAATTTTATAATTTTATGTGGAGAGATGCCAAAGATGTGACAAGACATGCGGCTCGTAAGTTTGTATTTATTAGAAGGAAATTTTAGTACAAAAAATGACAATGACTACACTGTGTATATAGATTAAATATACTGTATTTATACCCTCGCTGGTTCTGGCGTTTCTTTCGTCGTCGCAGCAGCAGCGGTAGGCATTTCGTCCTCTGATTGTTTCACCGCCGTTTTCATGATTGCGTTCGCTTTTTGAGAAAGGAAAGAAAAAGCGTTCGATACGGCGGTTGAAGCCTTTTGCACCGCAGGATTTTCGTTAATTTTCTGAACAACCCCATTCGTCGTCGTCTTCACTACTTCAGCCGCTGCCCCAGTCGTTGCAGAAATCTTAAACTTTTCATCTAGCTTTTGCGACTCTTCTTTGATCTTAATATTCGCCGAGGCTGTAGTTTCCGTGATTTTCAACTTCTCGTCCACGTTCTTATACGCCGTAGTGGACTTTGTGACTATGGTTTCAGAAATTTTATGTTGTTCATCGAATTGCTTAATCGCTTGTCCTGCCTGTTTCGAGAGCGTGATTGTCTTCGCCAATATCCCAGACGCGTACGTTTCCCCTCTCGTTAATCCTACGTCGTTTCCATCATTAGCTCCACCATCTAACTCTTTCATCTCATCGGCTGGGTATTTTATTTCCTCAATCTGTAAGGCGTGGTTCAATAACAGACACCCGTTCAATAACAACGCGGCCGATACCGCTTCTTTCTCCTTGAAGTCAATCGTCGCCCTTTTCGTGTTATTTTTACCATTCTTTTGTTCAATCTTCTCAACATCGCCCGCAGTCGAGAAGAAGTCTAATAAATCCGCCTCTGCACAGGATGGGGAAATGTTCGTCACCTGAAACAACATAAAATAAGAACAAGCAATGATAAGAACAATAAAGACGTTCATTCGAACGAATTATTGCTTCGCATACCTGAATCGAGGACATTTTTTCGCAACGGTGCGATGAGAGAGCAGAGAAAAAAGTGTAGAGTGAGCTGAGCGCGCGGGACTCTTCTTTCACGATGTTCCTTTTCGTGTTGGAATTTTTTGTTTTTTCCCAATCAGCAAAAAGAGCAAAACATGCAAAAGCAGCGTGATGATGGGCAACTTTCAGGAACAGGGTCTTCATTTCCACGCAGAAAACGAACGCATCAGTAAGAATAAATAATAAATAATAAATAATAATAAATCGTACGAATTAACGATTAGGAGAAGGATCGAACGCGCGCTCGCCTACTTCTGTTCTTCTGCGTATTCGTTGTGTGTGATTGAGAGTATATATATATATATATAGTCAATACTACGACGGATTCAACTGTTTTCGTTCCTTACTGCTGTGCTGGCAAAATATTGTATTTGTGCTTTGGAGATATATTTAGAACGTCGCGCCCCATCAGAAAGACAAAGAGGAAGATTCCTTCAAAAAGCGAGTAAAGTGAGAGTATGTTGTTCGTTACAATCATAGTAACGCTCGTAACCGCGATTTTCGGGAGCACTAAAACAGTTCAAGCGGCGACATATACGAGAGGAGAGATACTAGCGAACAGTACAGTCATCGAAGCGACTGCGAGGTTCTATGCAGATGTCGTCCAATATTACAGTTATGCTTTGACCGACGTAGAGACATTGGTAAGTGTGCATTTCTTATATTTTCACCTCTTATTTTTATTGATATATCTATGACAGATGACCGTAAGATTAACAAACATTCAAGGTACGAATGCGGACCCAGATTTATACGTTTCCTGTAACGGGACAGATTATACGTCTACGAACCCTTTAGCGTCGGATGGAGAAGCGGTACAGTTTGTTGCGCCGGCGGGCGCAACCGCTTACATTGAAGTGCGAATACTTCAACCTTCATCATCGAATACGTGGTCCATTGAGACGCGAACGCAGCAGTATAATCCAACGATCGTCGTCTCGAACCAGGTATACGAGAGATCTTTTAAAGTTGGATATCGAGATTATTTCCATCTATCCGTGCCGGAAGGATTGCATAAAGTGGCGTATTCGTATAAAACATCCGAGCAGCGGAACAATTCCAATGCACAACGCGATGACGTCGATCTTTCAGTGGAAATACCAGAAAACGTGAACGCACAAGATTACAAAGTGTTTGACGCGACGTCACAGACGTATCGCACGATGATTGTCCACGATAAAGAGTCAAAGCTGTACCGTCTCAAAAGAGGAAACGCGCTTGCCGAACTGGAAGATATAAGGTTTATTTACGGTCCACGATTGGTTAAAATTTACGCATCTTCCTCGTTAAAGCTACCGACAGTTACTGAGACAGAGGAATCTATTAAATTTGAATTCAAAGCGACCATCACGAAGGCTGATACACTTTGTCACAATTTAATGACTGGATCAATAGCCCGGACGCAGACACTTTCTTATAACGACATGAGATTTTATTCCGTTCGTGTCGATGGATATGAAAGGTTCAATTTCACATATGCGCAGTTGGTTCTTACTGGAAAATCGAATCAAATGAACGTTCATGCTTCCTCGACGGCTGAATATCCAATGTATAATACATTTGCAGCGGAATTCTTTTATCGCGGCGATAGTTGCGGATCGCCTAAAACTTGTATCAAGACGTTTAATTTTCGTGATTTGAACGAAATAGCCTCTGCATCAAAGCCAGGTGCTTGCACGGGCTCGGATGTAGATACTCCCGGGGCTAAATTCATCCATTTTTCAGTACAGGCTGCCCAAGCTTCGGGAACGAGTGAATACGAGCTCGCTTTGTGGGGTACGGAGGAAGGATGTAGCTGGCGTCCAGATTGTAAATCATGCGCGCAAGGAACGAATGATGATTGCAAGTGGTGTCAAGGGTTTGCTGGTACATGTGCAAATCCGCCTTGCCGTGGATACTGCGCAGGTGCAGCAGAGATTTTAAAAGATTCATGGCCGGCTACGCAAAAGACGTGCGCACAAACGTTCAGTTGCGAGGCAAACGATTGCAGTTCAAAGTTTACGTGTGATCAGTGTAGAGAAAAAAGTGGATGCGGCTGGTGCGCAGCACAAGGCGAGAAAGGTCAATGCGTCAGAGGCGACTCAGAAGGACCATTATATACCGAGGGTAACGGTAATATAATTCGACTCGGCATTTGCGGTAAGTGGGCTTTTGGGGCAAACGTCGCGGCGTGCGACGAAGCTTGTGCGGTGCACGATAGACATCCCAACCCTTGTGAGGCATGCTCGCAAGAAACAAACTGTGGATATTGTAAAACGAGTCTTCTTGGCGGGTGTGTTGCCGGGAGTGGTTCAAAATCGACAAATGGCGAATGTCCGAGAGAAGATGCGTTGTGGGCGTCAACGATTGCGCAGTGCGTTGAAAATAACTTGCTTCAAATACCTACGGGGAAAGAAGTGAAATCCGACGGCGCTATTACTGAAATTAGTTTGGATAAAAACGCACTGATTTGCGCGCTTGGGTCATGTCCGAGTGAAATTCTCCGTTACGAAATTCCTTCTACTATGAATGGACCGCACGACATTCGCGCGACTATTCGCACTTTAGCGAGCGTAGAGGATAGGAAGAGGATTCACGTACTAGCCTCTCTCGATGAAGTGCCGACGTTAGAAAATCATATGGCCAAAGGTATTATACCACCCGTTGAACTTTCAGGCGATGAAATGTTCATACAATTCGGTTTATGTGGAGATGCAAAAAGTATCGTCTACTTTGTAGTCATGTTTGACGAGACCCAAGGAGGTTCATCGACGCTCGAGGTAACGTTCAAGCTAGATATTTTACCTTCGACAATTATTGTGCAACCGAAAAACGTCACTGGATTCGAGGAGACAAAAACGCTTTTAACTTTGAACGCATGGATGTGCTGCGGTCAGAGTCGACATTTCAGTATGCCAATGCCGACCGGGATGGAATCTGCGCAAACGCACGTCAGCATCGTCCCGAAAAATTCTCCAAACTTTGCGCTGCTTTCTAGGCGCGGAACTTGTCCATCACTTGGCTTAGCCGACGTCGTTGCAAGAAATGGCACGGTAACTTCAGCCATGGAGACCGTCGAAGACATGTGGTACATCACCGTTGCTGCAAACAACTCCTTTATGGGATATCAAAATTTTGATCTCTACGGCTGGAGCGATGATATACCGAGAGAAGTGAACTCGTGGTTCGATAAATATTTTTGGTACGCTTTAGGAGGCGGCTGTGGCGCGCTCGTATTGTTCATTTGTGCTTGTATTCGTGGCTATCGCATCAAATCGAAATACAAAAAGCGTCTGAACGACCAAGTTTCAAACGCGTTGGCGATGCACAAATCCTTCAAAGGTTTTGGAGACGTCGAAAATGCCGAAAACGCGGTAGCTGTCATTCAAGCGGCTTCTGAAGCCGAAGAGCAGTTAGTTGATTTAATCATGGACTTGCAAACAAAAGTTGCAACGCTCGAAGAAGATAGAAACGCGAAGGAAGACGTCGCTCGCATGACTGGCGGGATGAAGAAAAATAGTAATAATAAATCCGCTCGGAAGCCGCCAAAAGGTGGGAGCGCGCCAAGTTTAGCATCAGTCGAAGAAGACAACGTCCTTGACCCGATTTCTCCGTCAGTAATTGATCGTAGCAAGAAGGTTGTATCGGATTGGGATATTTCCGACGCAACCGGTGAAAGCGCTCCTGCGGGCGCAAAGTATTCCTTTGAGATTTTATGCCCAGATGGGTCGATCATGGAAATCACTCGCGAAAAGCAAACGCTCGGTCGCGGCATAGCTGGCATCACGTCCAAAAAAATCTCTCGAGAACAGTGCATGTTAAGCGTGAACTTTGAATCCGGCAAAGTAGAGATCGAGACGCTCGGAAAAAATCCAATGGCGAGTAAAAAACCGGGCATGTCCGTATGGGAATCCTTAGAAAGCGCGAAGAGAAGAGACGTGAGCAGTGGCGATAAGTTCATGCTATTAAGTCCGGACACTATGTTAAGAGAAGGCATATCGGACGAAACCGCGTTCGTGTTTACGTTGAAGGTTTCCAGGAATCCTTTGAGACGCGTATATACTTCCGCCGCCTCGGACGAAGCGAGCTCGTAGTCATAGATCGATCAATCAATCAATTATCTGTTTAATAGTACGTGTACCTACGTAGAGAAATCATTCATGTCTAGATTTCATTTCACTATGCGTACTATTACGGTAGTATGCACGCACACATTATTTTTTCTCGTCGCTCCTGCGGACTTGCTCGTTTTGTTTTCGTTGCATTTTTTCTTCTTCTTCCGTCTTCGACATTTCGAATTCAATTGAGGGACTCATAAAATCTCCCTCATTATTTGCCTCGCCCTTCCTACGAACGGAATATGGGCCAAGGCTTCGTTCCCCAGATCGATCGAAAGTCTGTCGATTCTGATCATCTCCAGCGCTTTCCTAATGCGAGCTCTCGATTCGGAAACAGGTTTGAACTGAACCGCTCATTGAACACGAACGATACTAATCAGTTAAAACATCATCGTCGTGGAAATCTTTGTCAAATAATGGGCGCGCAAAAAACTGATATTGATTTGCGTACTTCTAGGAGTACTGAGCACGAACGAGCGATAGGAATCTTCAGAGAGATCGATCGAAAAGATCAAACAAGAGTTCTGAATAATTCACTGATCGATAAATCATCGATCTTCGATGAGATCCATAGGAAATCGCAAGAATGTCAAGATATGCATTCGGAGCTAGTAAGGAAGTTGTCAGAAGTCGTGAGAGACAGTGCTAGTGATCAGCAAAGGACGAAGACGATTGGCGATAACGACGCGTCGTTGTTCACGCAATCTCCGAGAACGAGTTTAGGGAAAGTAGGAAGGAGAAGAGAGCATATGAGACGAGAAGAAGAAGAAGAAGAAGAAGAGCACGATGCTAATGGTGTTGTTCATAACGAGTACGACGACGATTTGGGAGTATCGGAGGCGATGGCGAGAACGTTGAAGGAATCGAAAGAACAACGATCGATGGCGGAGTTAGCGTTGAGAGAGAGCGAAGATGATATTATTTTAGAAAGAAAACGAGAACATGATTATGATGATGATGATGAACAGGAAAGAGATAAGATGATTATGCAGGAAAGAACGACGATGTCGCGCTTAGGACTCGGTAGTAGTAATTCGACCGTTACTACTAGTACGAAGAACAACAACGGTACGAATAATACGATGGCAAAGAATCAGCCAATTGTTAATAATAATAATAAAAAGAAAGCTGTGGCAACGGACAAGGATTATTTGATTGATATGGAAAACTTGAAGAAAGAACGAAACGCGTTGAAGAAAGAACTCGGTGAGCTCGGCGAGGACGTCGAGTATCATCGAATGGCATCGGCGGCGTCCAGGATCGAGTGCGATAATAACGAAGACGAAAAGCAAAGACTCGAAATAGAACTACAAGATTTAGAAATAGAAGTTCGAGAGGTATCTAATCGCTTAGATGCGTTGAGAGAGGAAACATCGCGAGCAGAAGAAGAGGCTAGTGGGAAGATTTCGTTTTTGAAAGAGTTGGATCACGAGCAAGAAGAAGCCGAGCAAGAGTTGGAAACGTTGAAAGAATGTTGTTTAGAGGAAGAGCGAAAACTGGAGGAAAGAATTGCCGAACGAGAAGTAGTCGAAGAAGCTTTACATAGTTTAAGAGGAGAATTAGAAGAAGAGAAAGCTTGGAAAGCGCAGTTTCTTGACGAAGTAAGAGAAGCCGAAAGGCAAGCGGAAGATGCAACGACGGCGATGAAAAACGCAAACGAAAAAACGAGAATCGAGAGGAAAAATTTGCAACTTTTAGAACAAAAGAAAAAATCGCTCGAAGAGCAGTGTGAAAAATTGCTATCGATGCAAAGCGACATCGAGAACTTCATTCGAAGCGAACAAGCAGAAAGGATGATGCAACAAATGAGTAATAATAGCAGCAGGGGCGCGATGAATATAGATGATAACGATTTAAACCATGATTATGACGACGACGACGACGACGCGCCAAATGGTTCGTCTTCATCGTTTTCAACCCCAGGGAAAGAAGAAGACTCGGATTATACGCAATATTCTCCAGATTCTCCTTTACCTCTGCCTCATCAGAATATGTTCACGTTTAAAGAAAAAACGGCTGAAGCGTTCACGCCCGGTGGATCTGTGAAAACGTCCCCGCGTGTTTCTGAATTAATTGCGAAAGCGGCACAATCTCCTCTCCGAGCAAACGTTGGAAAATCAGGGGTAGTGGAAGAACTTTCCCCTTGGTTAATGACGTTCGATGATACTCCTCCTGAGAAGAAGCAAAACTTGATCGATTTGAAAACGCCAAAAAATGTAGTAGTAGTCAAAGATTCTTCTTCCGAATCGTACGAGTCCATTCGATTACAAGCCGATTTCATTAAAATGCAGCAACGAAAAGAACGAGAAAAAACAACGACAACGACGAGAAAAACTCGAGAAGATAAAACTGGAGACTTCGACTTTTCTCTGGCTTCTTTGCAAGAAAAGCTCGAAACTCAAGAGCGACGCTTACTTTTGCTCGAAAAAAGTTCCGTCGTCGTTCCTCGACCGACTGCGACGACGTCATCTTCATCATCGCAAATAGAAGCAGGCAGAACAACGCAAACTCAAACAACAACAAATAGCGCGAACAATAGTCATAGCAGTAATAATAGTAGTGCCGATGTCTTGAAGAAAAGTGAGGCGAGACAGAGGTTACTGATAGCTTTGCGTTCTCGATAAGTCGATAAGTCGTAGTTTGTAAATTAATTTAGACCGTTTACAGGGCCTATCAATAGACACACACACACACACACATACTTGCGAGAGAGATCTAAATCTGCCTCTCTGCCCTTGTAGTAATAGTAGCAGAGATGCCTCGAAGAAAAGTGAGCCTATTGACGTATCTTTGCGTTCTCGATTTAGTCCACGCTGGTCTAAAAATTTCATGAAAGAGATTCCTTAAATCTGCCACTCCCTGCTTGCTGTCTCTTCTGCCTGATCTTCCTCATTTTTACAGAAAAGAAGTAATAATTATACCGATCGTATTCAATAAACGCGCTCGTTAAAGAAATAAGTACGCCATCCGCATTCGCTGTTATTCTTTTCATTCAGCATAAGACGAGCATAAACGAGTAAGAGAGTAAGCGTAGTCGCGCGTTAGATAAAACTCTGATTTTGAAAACGGGACCATCACTGAAGATCACCACGCGGACTTTCAGTAGTACTTTAAAGATCAATACTTTAAGAAGACGAAGAGGAAGTATAATAAGTAGAAGAGAGTTTAGAGGAGAGAGAGAAAAGTACGCGATAAAAAAAGAGCTCTCGTTGAAATAGAAATGTTCAATCGAGGTCGATCATCGCGATCGAACTCAGAGAAGTCCGAAAGCGAGAACGATTTCCAAAGCGCAGATGGGCGCTCGCAGTCGCAATCGATCAGATCGGCGAAATCGCAACAATCGCAGCAATACGACGACGCCGATGAAGCGTTTGATGCTTTGAAGCAACAACAGAAGAAGCAGAAGGGGAAGACAGTGAAAGCTGATCCGCGATTGAACGCAGCTCAAGGGGACGAAATCGAGGAAGGAGATAGCGGGTCAGAGAAGAGTTCGCAGCAATCGTCCGCGAGGAAAGGATTGTTTTTGAACCCGTTTAAGAAGCAATCGTCGTTGGATGATTCTAATAATAACCCGTTTCAAAGTTCAGATGCGATTGCAGTGCTTAATGCGGCGATGGAGGATGAGTCCACTGAGGATAAAAAGAAATATCGAGAGCAGTTTAAGAAAAATATGAAATATAAGCCGCCCGAAGCAGCCGAAGATCCAACAGTGAACGAACAAATCGCAAAGCAAGTGTTAGAGAAAGTTTCCTCGAAACACGCGGCTCAAAAAGCAAAAGAGAATGCAAAGGCAAATCCAACTATGGATATGATGATCAGAGATGCGCTAGTGAAAGGATTCGATGTTGACACTATGCGCAGATTGCCGCCGCCTCAAGAGCTCGGGATCATCAAAGGTTTCATCGTCATTGATGATACTAAGAGCAAGAGGTACCCAATTTATAAGTATTACGTACACGACGAGCAAGGAAAATACGATAAATTGGTCATGTGCTGCCAAGAGGAGCAAACAAAGGCGAAAATTACCATCGGTAAGAGATTTCTCTTCTCAGCCTCGACGAATTTCAAGGCGGAGGGTGAAGATTACGTTGGGAAAATGTCCGGAAACTTTTTGGGATCTCGCTTCACGGCGTACGATCCGGGGGAGAAGAAAAGCGATGACATCGAGGAAGAATTTCAAAGAAGAGTCGTCACGGCGATTGTGTACGAACCTACTATTTTTACGTTGGGCGGAAGTTACCGAAAAATGACCTGCCTAGTCCCTACTTTATACAAGCAAGACAAGAATGGAAAACCGAGATTGGAGAAGTGGGAAGCGATGAGAGACATGAGACATATGCGTTTGTTAATGTCCAAAGTCCCAGAATATAGAATGTTTGACGGTCAATGGCACTTTTGCTACAAGTACGGCGGCCGTGTGAAGATTCCGAGTAAGCGCAACTTCCAATTAGTGAGAGATAACAACGAAGACGAAGTCGTCATGGTGTTTGGAAAACTGGAGCACAACGTTTGGGCGTGTGATTATTCTCACCCGTTAAATGCGTATCAAACCTTTTGCATAGCGATGAGTTCGTTAACGGAGAAGTTGGCCACAAAGTGGTAAAAAACGAAGAACGAATGAAGAATTCTTTCTTTCGCTCGTACTCAAACAGACACTATCACTCGCGCGCGTACACTATATACCTTACGTAAAGTAGTAATGAATAAGGCTACATCTCAACGCCTATATATCTTGTATTATTTTAATGAAAATTACTTATTATATATATCTTACGACGTATACTATCTCTGACTTTGACCTTAGGTACAACGCTTTAAAATTTATCGCTCCATGTGTCCATTGTGACGACGCGGGAAATATTTAAAATATATTATTATTACTAGTCTTCTCCGCGCTTTCTCTCTCTCTCTCTCTCTCTTGAAAACGAAAACGAAAGACAATCTGCCCGCTAGCACTATCGCATGCTCTCATTATTGTTTCTATTATTATCACTGTAATTAAGAATGAACTTAACGACGCAAAAACTGTTCTCACTCGCGTTCATTGCGAGACTTTTGTTAATCGTGTTCGGCGAATTCCAGGATGGACTGGCGGAGGAATATTTCCATGGAGTGAGATATACAGACATCGATTACGAAGTGTTCACTGAAGCGGCGAGGTTTATGACTAAAGGAGAATCGCCTTATTCAGAGCAGACGTATAGATATACGCCAATGTTAGCGTTCGTTTTACAACCGAACATTTTCCTGTTCAAGAGCTTTGGGAAGGTGTTGTTCAGCGTATTCGATATGTATAGCGCGAGAATAGTATTAGAGATTTTGAGGAAACGCAAGTGCGATCGGAAATTCATTAAAAGGATGATTTCGCTGTACTTGTTTAACCCTTTAACAGTTGCAATAAGCACGAGAGGCAGTTGCGATTCTGTTGCGAACGTGTTAGTTCTTCTAGCGGTGCGAGGTTTGTTGTTCGGGACAATTCTTTCGAGCGCTATTTGTTTTGGAGTAGCGGTGCATTTTCGGATGTACCCGATTATTTATGTCGTGCCTTTGATTAAGGTTTTGGATGTGCATTATCACTTGAACTGGAATCATTATGGAAGTAACAATTGCGAAGGAGGAAGCGCGTCGTCGTCGTCGTCAACAGGAATAGAAAATAGTAATCATAATAATAATAATAGTAGTAGTAAAATGGCCGAAAGAAGAAGAGGACGAGGAGAAGTAGATAATGAGCAAAAAATTAGTAATACTGAAGAGACGAAGAAAATGCGACAATTACAAAGGGCGAGAGCGTTGGCATCAAAGAGTATATTTAGCGCGAATGGGTTGTTCAATATCGCTCGCGTTCTTTTCGCGATGATTTCGTTTACTACGTTTGCCTTGGCGACGTATTTTTGCTATTGGAAATATGGAAGAGAATATCTCGATGTGGCAATATTATATCACTTTTCGAGAAAAGATCCGAGGCATAACTTTGCACCAAACTTTTTGAGCGTATATTTGGATACCGCTCTAGATGAATCGAACTATAAAGCGTTGATCTTTTCCAAGTTGTTGACGAAAATGTACGCATTCGCGAGTAAAATCACGCAATACGGTTTGACGATTTACATAGGCCATACGTTCGCATACGACTTACCATTTGCAATGTTTGCGCAAACATTCGCATTCGTTGCATTTAATTCAGTGATTACAGCTCAGTATTTCGCGTGGTGGTGCGCTTTACTTCCGATTAGTTTAGCTACGTCGAACTACGCGAGTCGTAATTCGAACCTGCGCTTGACGAGCGCTTTCGTTACTTGGATCATATCAAAATTACTTTGGTTGAAAAATGCGCACGCTTTAGAAATGCTCGGTGAGGCTAATGGTCATTTCTCAACCTGGGCGGCGAGTTGCGGTTTCCTCGTATCGAGTGCGAATCTTTTGAGCGCGATATTCATGGAACAGAAACCTAAACGCGTCTTCGTTCGTGGACGCTTCGCGTCGCTTCAGAAATTCAAGTAATAATAGAGAACTATTTAAAATAAGAAGATGCAGATAATGCAGATAATGAAGTTATAACAAAATTAGTAGTATTAATAGTAGGATGGTTAGTAACATTATTTATTTATTTATTTATTCACGTAATATTCCCATCAATGCGTAAAAAGGACCTGAGTTTTTTCTAGAATTGAATTAGTGATGGGCACCCTTTCAAGGCTTTCTCTGTTGATGACTGATGACCTCATAATTTATGTTACCTTTTACGAGCTCGCACTTAAAACGATAAATGATGATCAATAACAAAACTGCCACTTGCCGCACTGCTACTACTGCGTTCCAAAAAAGTTCTACTCTTCTTCGTCGTCAGAGGTTCTCGCAGCAGCAGCAGCGGCAGCACGGGAGACAAAAACTAATCCTAGTTTCCAGGGCCGCCAATAATAATAATAGGGCGAAAGATTCTCTCGCCCCTCAATCGAATAAGAATAAGAATCAACAACAACAACAACAACAACAAAGCGGCGTCGATGCCGCTGTTGTTAACCCTGCGTTTATGAAAGTATCTCAAACGGTCGTTCAATCGCAACCGTTCGCATTATTCGTTGGGTTCGTGTCAGCGATTGCAATCGTCAGAGCTCATAAGCGGGATAAGACGAATTCGTTGAGGAAAAAGAAAGCGGTGTTGAGATACTTCGATGCAAAAGGAGCCGGTGAAGTGATTCGGACGTTGTTCGCAGCTGCAGAGTGTGATTATGAAGATTTCCGCTATAAATTTAACATGGTTGACGATAAGCCGACGATCGAGAAGCAACACCCGGTCGATAAAGAGAGAGGCTTGTTTAAGGCGAACTTAGATAGGTTACCAATTTTAGAACATTTGGGAATGTCTATTGGTCAATCGAAGACTATCGAGAGATATGTCGCAAAAGATTTAGGTTTTTACGGGAAATCGAGCGCCGAAAGCTACAGGATTGATACTTTTACTGAACACGTGAGAGACGTGAGAGACGCTTGGGCGAAAGTTCGCGGCAACCCGTTCGGACCGCCCGACGCAGATCTCCTCGAAAAGAAGGAGAAATGGTACACCGAAGATATGAAAAAATGGTGCGAAAGGTTAGAAAAAGCGATCGAAAACGGCACAGAAGGGTTTTGTGTTGGAGATCAATTATCCTTAGCCGATATTTTGCTATACGTAACTTTAACTCAGACGTTTGACAACGCGGAGAGAGCGTTAGAGGCGAGAGATACGTGTGTTAAAATGAACAAAGTGATTGAAAACGTTGGGAATTTACCGGGAATCAAAAAATGGTTACAGTCCAGACCGGATAATCGTTTCTAATTTTTAAATTTATATCACGGTTGCAATTATTTTTACGTTATCGTTAGGTATAATAAAAAGTTATTAATAAACAAGACTGACTTGGAGATAAAAACTAATAATCCACGTCTAATAAATCGCCACTGCTTCCACCATTCCCACCAGCCATATCGTCATCATCGTCATCGTCATACCCCCACGTTGCCTGCGTTTTTTTTGGCGCGACCTTTGCCGCATCTACAATTGCATTTATTTCTTCCAAAGATTGGAGCTGCGCTAACATTTCGCCTTCTACTGGCCCTGGCTGCGAACTACCCAACGGAACAGCCGGACTTAAATCATGTCTAAACCAAGGATGGTTATAAATATCTTCAATCGATGCGCGCTTTTTAGGATCAGTCACGAATATTTTCCCCATTAAATCTTTACACTCCTCAGACAAAGAACTCGGAATCTCAGTCGTGCCCGATAAAACTCTTTGCATCATTTTATGACTCGATCCTGGATCTTTCGGATCTTGAAACGGATACCTACCGACTAAAGTAACATACAATAAAACCCCACACGCCCAGACATCTGACGCTTGACCATCATAAGGTTGCACGCCGGCATACACTTCTGGGGCAATATACGCCGGTGTCCCAATCTGCGTCTTTGGCTGCGAATCGAACCCGCCTTTGGAGAACCCAAAATCGCAAATCTTCAACGTCGGCGTATCTTGTAAATCGACCAAAGTATTCTCGAGTTTCAAATCTCTGTGCGATATCCGCATGTTATGTAAATACTCTACCCCACTTATTAAGTGTTGGAAAAAATACCTCGATTGCGATTCATTGAACTTCCCTTGTTGCTGTACGTACGAGAACAACTCCCCCCCTCCAACGGCTTCCATCGCCACTGCCAAATGTGTCGGTGTCAATAAACATTGTTTGAACTTCACGACGTTCGGATGGTTCAAATTCCTATGATTCACAATCTCTCTTCTCACGTGTTCGGTGATTTTATCTCCTCTTTCGATGTATTTGATCGCATAATGTTTCCCAGTCTCTTTCTCGCGCATGAGTTTAGTGAGTCCGTATGAACCAGATCCTAATAACTTATCGTTCACTGGTTCGTATAACGCGTCGTGTAGTTTCTCATCTATTACGCTCATCATTACTATTTGATTATTATTATTATTCTTATCACTTTTATTCTTATTATTCGTATTCGTATTCTTCGTAGTACTTGTTTGTCCCTTTTTCATGTAATAACAATAACAATAACAATAACAACAACAACAACAACAATAATAACAACAATAATAATAATAACAATATCAATAATACTATGTTTTTGTTGCCGTCGTCGTCGTCGTTATTGATATTATTTATTGATGTATTTTATATCAATCAGAAGTAAAAAGTTTATTAGGTAACGCAAAGGTGGCTCGAACAAAAGGCAGGAATACTAAAGGCCCTTTTTTGCCCGGCCCCCTTGTTTTGTTTTTGTCTCTTTAAACTTGCCGTGGTCAAAATTGTAAATTTTATACAGCAGGCAACAAAAATATATTCGCCCCATTAAAACATTAAAACAGATCAAGAGACAACCGCGGTCCGAACGTACTCAAAAAGGTTTTCGTCATCGACCGCGCGAGTGAAAAACGCGCGCTCTAGCGCTCTCGGTTCTCTCGCGCTCTCGATTATCGTTTCTCTACGATTTGAGATCTCTGTTCGCTGAGAAAAATGAGCAGCAGTGGCAGTAAGTCGTATTACTCACAGGCCCAGCAACAACAACTTCAACAACACATGATCGGGGTTGACTTTTTATCGAAAGATGTCGTTTCGTTGAAGACGAGTTTGAACGGTAACAGTACTAGTAATAATAACAGCGCGACTGCGAGAGATTTAAACAGCGGTAGTCAAATGAATAGTGAGAAAGTGAGCTTCTTCGCATCGGCTGGATGGTGCGCGCAGGCGTCTGAGAATAATCAGATCACTGGTACGCGAGATTAATTTTTTTTTTTTAGTAGTCGTCCTTGCGTAATGTGTGTCCGTTTGTGTTTGTGTGTCTGTGTGAATGCGTATCAAATTCGTATACGCGAAGAAGAAGAAGAAGAAGAAGATTTGACATTCCTTCTTTGTCACTAATATCAACACAATTGAATAGTAATATAAACATTTATTACACATAAATACTGACAAATTAATGTTAATATTTCTTATCATACATATATACATAGGTGAGATGGGCATGAGAGCGTATTTCAATCCGTTCGGTATGCCGCTTAGCGGATGGGACGATATAGACGAACAATTCTCTTTACGAACGAACGAAAAGTGTAACAGGTTGAATGAGTTTGCGAGCATAGATGATATGGAAGAAGATGACGAGGAAGGTAAGATTCGGTTTCATCCAGATCCAGATGCGAAAGACGCGTACGGCGGCGCAATGTCGTTAGGAGAGCTATCGGACGCCATCCAATGGGAAGATTGGAACTGCCGCGACGTGTCCTTGGCAGTTAGAGATAAGAGTTTCATGCCTCCCTATCTCGGGTTGTTGAGAGGGTATTTGAACGCTCAGTTTTTAAGGCAAGTAGAAATTGGAAGAGTCATTCAATGCTTTAACGACGAAGGACGCGCAGTTTTCGTTGCGTTTCATACCGGGCTATTAACAAAACGCGAGAAGAATGAACTGTTTTGTGTTTTACAAGCAACGAGCGGTAAAAATACATCTTCTAAAGGAGGAGAAAGTATAAGTAAAAAAAGTTTGAGTGTAAGACTTCCTTTCGAGCTCGTCGCGTTCGTGACAAAAGATAGGTTGCGCGATCCAACGATGCCGTGGAACGTTATAGAGCCTTTGATGCGAACGCCAGATCCGGCAATTTTTTACGAAGAACCTATTGATTTGATTTACGACTCGTACGCTACGCTTGACGTAGATGCTTCGTTTTGGGAACAGTTAGACGATTTGTCCATCGTCAATTCGTTCTTGCCGAAAAGTCTTTGCAATTCGCAATATTTGAGAAGAATTTCTGCGAAAGAGGCGATCAATCGCGCAGAGAGAATCTGCAAGCTCGATCCAAAGCAAGCCGCTTTGACGTATTCGAGGCATTTTGGACCTCGACAACCGGGTGAGTTGCGCATGGTACTACCGTTGACGTTCATCGATCACGAAAACTATAAAGCTAGTACTTCGGGAGACAGCGGTGCTCACATTGGAAATTGCGCTTTGATTTGTTCTTTTATGAAGTCAAAAAGAGGATGTAAAGTGTATCGCGCGATTGGATTATGTTCGCTCGAAACCGCGTTCATCGAAGCGCGCGTGATTGGCTCTGTACAACAAGCGTGGTTACGAAGAGATGGACCGAAACTTTCGTCTCCGCAGCAGTTACAACAGCAGAGAGCAAACGCGCAGGCGGGCATCGAAGAGCTCAACGCGCAATTTGAATCATCGATGAAACAATTGCAACCGGTGCGAGCACCTCGAGCAAAAGTTTCGAAAGATGCATCGCCGACGACACCAGATGGGCAAAGCATGTATTCACACAAATACGGTGCTGCAAAGCGTTCTCCTGTTTCCCCAGTCGAGATTGAAGAAGACGAAGACGATGATGAAGATTTTGAAGTAGGGGTGCCCATGAATAATAATACGATGATCGCCCAGCAAGGAAGATACGCGAGTGCGTTGGCTATGGCTTCTTCTTCTTCCGGAAAACCACCTTTATATGGCCATGGTAAACCGAAACCGCCTGCGCACGATTGGATTGAACCGCGATCTAAGAAACAACAGCACCAGCAACAGAAGAATAAACGCGGTTCGTCTGACGAGGAAGATTTTTTGAAGGAAAAATCTTCCGCCGCCGCTGCTGCTGCTGTTGCGACAGAGGGTTCTTTGCAAGTCGAGTTTGAAGAACCAAAAGTGAACATTCCAAACTTGCCCGAGAGCGTTCTTGACGAAGTTTATCAAAATGCTGGGTTGCTCGTGTCTTATTCAGATATTAGAGACGTTACTGAAATGCCGGATGACGAAAAGAGAGATTACACGAGGCGTCAAAAGCAGGCTCATAAACTCGCGGAGGATATAGTTCAGAGAGAGCTTGCTCCGTTTGGAGAGATTCTCGAGGTCAAAGTAAGACCGACTAAGCACGCAGCTGATCAAATGTACGCAGTTGTGACGTTCAAAAAATGGCTCGATCTCGAGGCTAAAGAAGCCATAGAGAGCGGTAACTTATTCAACGTTGAAAACTTCTTTGACGATAAAGGAAAAATCGTCATGCGCAGGAGCGAGCGCGACTTTGGGAAATCACCTGTGAAAAAGAAGCCAGCAAATGGAGAGACGACAAAAGGTTCAGAGCAAGATGATTTCGATCGAATGCCAGTAGCGAGACCTGGATGGAAAGCGAGCAAGCATACAAGTCTCACAGGGCAGAGACTTTTTCAAGGTAGCTGTGGAAATTGTAAAAAGACTTGCTTCGTGCCGTTCATGCCAATAGATACGATGCCAGTGCCAAAGTGCTCGCAGTGCATGAACGCGGAGAACGCTCGAAAGTAGTTAGATTTTCAAAAGTTGACGAAGTAGAAGAAAGAAATAATAATAGCTGTTAGACAGACACACTACACAAATAAATAAATACTCTTTCAAAACTCTAATACATTAATATTCTCATAGCATATAGCAAGCAAGCAATCAAGCGCGCGAATCGTCATATATACAAATAATCATCTGCTCAAGTTTTCTTGAACTTCTTCTTTCGCGACTACCAATTGCGAGACAACGTCGTCGTCAACTTTTGATTGAGCACCCGCGAGCAAATTTACTGACTGAACTTCTCCGACAATGCACTCTGTCATAATATTTTCGCAATCTTCATCATTTTCTGGATAATAGCGATCTTTATTAACTTGTTTTACGAATCGATTGAACAATTTTACGACGGCAACATCGGGTGTGAGCAATTTAATAGCCAGCGACTTCTTCCCTTCAGATTTCGCAATCTCTACTTTAATTTTTTCCACTAACCCACTCGCTGCAACGTTCGCGGGTTCAGCTAACGCGTTTACGAACATTCTTCCTTGTTTCCCAAAAGAATATCTACCCGATGAGATCAAATCAGTGAAAACCATCCCAGGACTAACAGTGTGTACTTTTATCATTTTATCCTTCAACTTCTCGTTCGTTTGCAACTCTTTATTTAATGTTTTTGTCAATTGAGATAATCCGGCTTTCGTGAACCCGTACGCGGCATATTTCCTCGTCTCAGCACCGTCCGAACCAGCACCTTCCATATTAAAAACATGATACCCAACATCAGTCTTTTCCTGCTCTCTCATCGTCCTAATCGCTTCTCTACAGCACAACAACGTCCCTAACGAATTCGTTCTCACCACCTCTTCGATCGTTTCAGGATCTTGATCGACTATATCGTTATACTCGTACCCATTCGTACCGGCGTTATTGATCCAGAAATCTACCCCTCCTAAACTATCAACGCAATGTTTCGCAAGTTTCTCGATATCTTTCGCCGACGAAACGTCGCAAGCGACTCCGCAAACGTTATCGTTTCCATACATCTTCTTAAACTGTGATACCGTAAATTTCACGTTTGCTTCGTTTCTCGATGTGACGCATACTCTGTCGCCTTGTTCTAAAAACTGTTTCGCAATTTCAAAGCCTAGGCCTTTCGTGCTCCCCGTTATCAACACTTTCTTTTGATTCATTCGAGGCCTTGATGTCGTCGTTGTCGTCGTTGATGTTGCAGTTGCGGCAGATGATGATGTATTATTAAAAATAGGACAACGACGACGACGAAGAAGAAAGGAGGCTTTGATAGAAGATCTCGTTGTTCTGTCACGATGATTGAGGTTTAAAGAATAACATGGAGTTGTTGCGCGTGATTGATTGATTACTGTGGTCGTAATCATCATCTTTTGTTGGCTATGTTATAATCGCGCGGAAAAAATGGAATAGATATTTTTATGCCCATCAGCATCAGCAGCAGAAAAAGAAGGATCAAAAAAAGCAACTACTACGTAAGCAAGATATTTATTATCGTACATTATCGTATTATCATTATCGTACTACTGCTGGTATACAAGTAGAAACTAATATGAAAGAAAATTGCCGTTATTGCAATGTCTCTAAAGTTTTACTGTCATATGTGTGAGTATTATAGCGCGGAGAGAGGCGTTTGTGTGGAGCACTTTTTCTCTTTCTGTACTCGTGACTCGGCTTTATTGTCGCGGAGGCGGCCGCGGTTGTTCTTTCTCGGAGAGCTCTCTGACGATCGTCGATTGAGGCCAAAACGAACAAACTTCTTTCGATTCTGCTATAGAAAGTTTCCCTTCCTTTAAAGCTTGCAAGACGTAACGTTCCCAACGTTTATGGTCCAGCGCCTTGAAATCGACGTTTTCGCGGGCGATAATTTCCAAATACACTCGAAGCTTTTTCAACTCGTTATCTGTCGCCCTACTCGTATGCGCGTTTCTGAACGGTTTAATTTTCAAGCCGCAGCTTGGATTCATTGCGAAATTTCTTCGTAAATCGTCAAACATTATCGTATTGCTCGCGTCGTACGATCTTTGCTTGCTCCATAATTGAGCCCAAATCCATCCTAAAGGTTTACAATTGAAGATTCCTCTCTGTTTCGTCTGAACGGTAATCATCGATCCAGAATCTACTAAAGCGCAAATCTTATATCTTTTGTTCGAGAGCACCCCTAATTCTTGCATTTTCGTTTTAATCCATAACATTGAAGTTGCAGACCATATAACTATATCGAATCTTTCATACGCCGATGATAAGAATTCGTGCAAATACGGTCTCATTAACTCGTGCGCGTTTTCCCCAGGCGTTCGATGGTCAAACAGCGTATAATCTATATCTAACACGAGCAACTTCTTGTTCTCTCTCGTTTCATTCAAAGGTTCTAATCCTTTATATTTTTCAATCCTATTCTCTAACCTTTGCACGTATACTGGATCTGAATAACATAGCAAAGGTTCGTCGACGTCTTCCTCGAAATCGTCTAAAATCTCCGGCGCCATCAATGACATCTCCTTCTCCGTTTTCCTCATTTCCTTCAAGTACTCTGAAGATTTCCCTAACAGCATGACGTTCTTAGGTATCTTACATTCGAGTAAGTTCTTCTCATCCTCATATCGTAGGTTCGGTAATTTCTGGTTTTGTATCTCAATATTAGTCAATGCTTGGATTTTTCTCTTCAATCCTAAGACCGTCGTATCATCATCACCCGCGCTATCTCTTCCCCCTAACTCGATCGAAAACTGTTCTTTCCCGTATTTAATGCGCACTTCTATTGTTTTCGTTTTCTTCGTCGTTTCCGTTTTCTCCCCTTTTTCCTCCTCATCGTCCTCACTCTTCGTCGTCTTCATCTTCTTCTCATAAAGGCTTATAGATATAGATTATAGATATAGATAGTATACTAAAAAGTTCTCCTTATATTAGTACTCTGCAAACAAAACAAAACGAACACGAGCGAACGAACACGAACACGAGCTCTCTCTTAATCTCTCTTAATCTCTTTATTCCTTTTTCGTGTGCACGGTCGTCGTTGCGAGAGCTGCTTTGATATTATAGAGATAATTAGATACAGATTACAGAGGAACAAATCTAAAACAGTTCTATATCGAGCCCGTTTTCTCTCCACAAAACGAAACAAAACGAGTAAACTCTCGCGATATAATCTCACTCTCAACCCGCTTTGTTATTATTATTACTAAAGTCTCTGAAGCGTCGTCGTCGTCGTCTTGAAATCAGAAAAAGAGTATTCTCTAATCAGTAGAGAGCACATACAAAGAGCGTTATTGTTAGTATTAGTAGTAGTATTGTTATTGTTTTTAACTGGACCTTGTCGTGACCAGACTACGGTTCGTTAGTAGTAAAAACGATAATAATCGATCGATCGAATAATAATAATGGGGCTATGCACTTCGCGTCCAATGGACCCGAACGAAGCGGCTAAGGGATCGTACGCGCATAAGCAAGCAGTGCGCATGCAGAACGAACGATTGAAAACCGTGGATCGACAGAGCACTTTAGTCGTTCAGGATCCACAGGACTACTCTATAACACGAATTAATGGACTATCGATGAAGGCGATTGGGAACGCTTTAATGTTCCCGGATAAACAAATGCCGTGTAAATCGATCATACAAGCGAATTACGTGTGTCGTAAAGGAGATCAGTGCGAGTACGCGCATAGACAAACGAATTTAACGTATTTCTTGGATTGTTTGAACAGCGCGAAGCGGACGATGGATATTTGTTGTTTTACGATTACGTGTAACGAAATCGCGGCAGCAGTGAAGAATGCTGTTTATAGGGGCGTGAAGGTTAGACTTATCACCGATGCGAATAACGTCGACGGGAACGGGTCGGATATTAGAGATTTGAATCATTTAGCTAGCGTGAACGGCGGCGGGTTTCATTTAAGACCGAATAAAGGAATACAAATCAGATGTGACGAGAACGTTGGGAGTTTGAATTGTAAATCGAAACCGCACATGCATCACAAGTTTTGTATAATCGATGCCGGGAGAGAGAAGAAAGATTTCGACGCGAATACGAAATTAATGAACGGGTCTTTCAATTGGACGAGGCAAGCGGTTCTAGAAAATCAAGATAACGTGATGGTCCTCGAAGGCGCCGTTAACGCACCGATGATTTCGATGTATTTAAAAAGTTTCAACGCGATGTGGGTGAAATATGAGCCGTTCATATTGCCAGTGAATTAATTAATGATATTGTGTTTTCCGTATATATTTAATATTTATTCTAATATTACAACTCTGTACATTGTATAAAAATACACCCTCCCCCGATTATATATGTATATGTGTCATCGTTTTGTGCCTTTCTTATATTATCACTCATTCGCTCTCAGCAACAGTCGCGGTTATCCGTTTTGATCGAATTCTTTTTCCTTCCAGCTGTTGAGAACATGCCTTTCATTTTCGATCGTATCGAAGAGCTCTTTTTCTTCAATTTCTTCTCGTCATTATCGCCATCACCGTCATCCCTTCCTTCTCCTGCAGATAATTTCCCAACCAAATCATCTTTTGATGATTCCATAGAAAACAAGTCCAAGTGAGAGAATTGATTCTTAGTATTACTTCCGTTGTTGTGCATCATCGTATCATTGGACTTCTCCGAACCCTTCTCCGAAGCGACGTCGTCGCCTTCCACGATCGTCTTGAACAAAGCTGATTCTTCTTCATTTTCCTCCTCGTCATACACGCACGTATTATATATATCGCCATCATCATCATCATCATCGTCATAATACCTACTACTATTATTATTACTCTTTAATAACATATCCTTCAAACGTAACATCTTCATCGGTTCCTCTACCTCGTCTCGAGTTAACGCGGAGATTTTTCTTTCCTCGGCGACATCGTCATCTTCATCAGCTGCCCATGTTTTCGTATCCTCTTCGGGTTCCGCGCTTCTTTCGATATCGATCGACGAGCGTTTGTGCGAAGTGAACATTTCGTAAACTGGGACGAGCAAGAGAGAATGCGCGGTTAATTAAAAATTGGATGTGATGGAAAAAGCGCTTTTTTGACCTAATACAAAAATAAGGTTTTAATTCTGCGCATATGTTGGGTATCTTCGACAACCGCAGAAGCAGTCAACGATAGTTGTGGATGTATACAATCAAGCACAAAAAGCTTCTTCTCCTTTTTCTTCTTAATGAGTGCGATGAGCGTATTACTTATAATACGCTCTTTTAAGACGTATTGTGTTTTTGTTTTTGTTTGATGTTGCGAAAAATAAGGAGCAGCAGAATAAAAAAAAGAGAGAAAATAAGGCGAAACTTCTTCGCTTTACGGTTTCCCCATCAATCGAGCAATAATAATAGCGTTAAATTAATCTATTTTACCAATTCTTTGACTGATCGTTATTGATATTTATAAACTATGTAAAAAAACAGTAAACGCGCGCGCTAAACGATTTATGAATATTCCTCGTGATCATCTTCCTGCTTATGAATAGAACGAACCGTCGACGTCGTGGACGTAGTCGTCGTCTTCGTCCATTTCCATCTTCCTCAGCTCTCTCGCTTTCCTGACAGAATCTTCTGAATAATTCGATCCAGAGGCGATACCTTTTTTCCCCCTGCGCCGAGGCCTCGAGGCGACTATGAACTTTTCTCCCTCTCTCGCGGTTTCTTCGTATTCGGCCCATTTCGCGAACTCGTGCATGACGATTGAACTCGCGACGGCTACGTTCAACGAAGCCGTGCCTCGCCCGAACTGTTTAATATACACAAACCCATCGCATATTTCCTTCTGCTGCGCGGTCATACCATGTCCTTCGTTCCCTAAAACGAACGCCGTGTTCCCAGTGAATGGATGTGAGCGAACATCTATCGCTCCTTCGCAGATCTCGATCCCTAAAATCCTATCGCACTTTTCGTTTTGATATAAACTCTCTCGAGCCTTCTTTAAGGATTCGTGGTGTTCAATTGCCACGTGTACGTCCGACCCTTGCGCGCCGAAGACGTTGAAACGTGCGTTCCCTACTAAGTGCATTTTTTTCACATCGAACGCGGTACAGTTTCTGCATATCGTTCCAACGTTATGCTTCTTCGAGACGTTGTGGATAATAAAGTGCATTTTATGTTTTTCGTCACTTCCTACAAGCTCGTTATCGCGGTCTTCTTCTTCTTCTTCTTTTTCTTTTTCTGTAGTCATCTCATCGTCATCATCATCATCATCATCATCATCGTATTCTTCTTCTTCTTCTTCTTCTTCTTCTTCTTCTGTAGTCATTTTAGTAATACTGTTTTGCGTCCAATGCAATGGGGATGGGAAAGATGTGCACTGTGGGCAATTTTCGCTCAATAAATTTCAAACAACAGATCTCTCTTTTCTTGTTCTTTTTCCGCGCGAATCTTCGCGATACCGCGTACGCAGAAAACAAACGAAACAAAGCGCGGACGAAAAAAAACAAGCGCGCACAGGGCTCCGTCGGAACGCGTTATTTTTCGTCGCTACACGAACGACGTAGGTATCTGAGTTCGTGCGTGCGTGTATTTGCGAAAACAGACGAGATATCTTTTTTTTGGTCAACGCAGAGATCTAAAACAGCGTTTTGGGTAATTAAAATAAACATACACACAATGTCCTTCGCGAAGCGAACGAGTAATACTACTACTACTAATAATGATGATAATAATCGCAATGATAACGAGGATACTAAAGCAAGCAATGCAGTGCTAATTACGAAGCAGCATGAGCAGCGTGAGCATGTATCATCATCGCCCACGGCTTCGACGAGGCAGAGACCTTGTGCGTTTTCGTTTCAGTGTTCGGCTACTTGTGGGCACGGGATGTTGAGGTATAAAACTATTTCTTCTTCTTCTTCTTATTTTATTGAAATACGCGGACGACGTGCTCGTACGATTATCTCGCTTACTAACTCATTTTCTAACGCAACGATGGTGATTACTTATAAATATAAATATAAATATCTATATACACGTAGGGATATCGAAACGCGCTGGAAGAAACAGAACGCATCGCTGAGGCATGAATTAGACCGAGCGAGAAAAGAGGAAACGAAAACAAAACGCGAGCTCGAAAGAACGGTCGAGAGAAGGAAATTTGAAGACGAAGAACGTAAAGCGTTGAAAAACGCGTTAAAAGAGCTTCGAAGAGAAGCGCAGAAACACGAGAGTATGTTAGTTGAATTAGAGAAGAAACATGCCGAGGAAGTAAGAGTGATGGAACATCGAAGGAGTCGTTTAGAGTCCATCGCAAACGGGACGATTGAAGAGATTATTCATAGACTGAAATCGATGGCATAAAAAATAGAAGACGAAATTAAATATATATATTATTATAATAATAGTGGTATTACGATGATGATGATAATTTTTTTAATGATTGCTTTTGTTGAAGTTAATATCCACCTTTCTCCTCTTTTTTTTTCTCTTCTGCTTTTGCGTTTGAGTATTTATTTTTCATGCTCTCGATCGTTAGCCCGTATTGCGATGGTATAGCTCGCAAAGCCGCTTCGTATGCTCCAGCGCTCGTAAGCCCACGCTTGGGCCCAGGTCCAGGTCCTAAAAGCTGGGCTCTAATCAATTTCAAAAACGCGGCAGTAGATTCCGTACTAAAGAAAAATCTATCTGGTTGCCCAGATCTCTGAGCAGTCATGTGGTTAATTTCAACCAAACGTTGAAACTCTGCAAAGTTTTGATTCCACTCATCTGTCATCCAATCTTCGGATTGCGTTGAACCAGCTTTGAACGCTAGTGGCGACCTTCCTAGTCCTCCTGGCGATGGAACTGTGGATCCTAAACGGCTGGGCGTCTTTGTCGGCGTCGCACGCGTTGATCTATTCGCAGCAGGAGAAGAAAGTCCACCGCCGTGCAACTCTTCGTTACCGTTTAGCGCTAAGTCAGAAGAGGTTGGGTTAGCTTGCCTGTAATATTTGTTCAACTTATCGCGAACAGTTTTTTCACTCCACATGTTATCTAAGCGTTCCATCATATCCACCACTACCGCTTTCGACAAGTGCGGAACAAAGTATTTGTGAGGAAGTCGTAAAGCAAACTCTTCAATTGCCGCGTCTAACACGTCTCTTTTGAGTTGTTTCTGAGCATCTAGTAAACCGACCGAATTATCCAAATCTTTCGTAGTACCTTTGACAATACTCTTTATTTTTTCGATTTTCGCACAGATTGCTAATAATTCTTGATCGTTGCAATCTTCTGGGGAAAAATATTCAACGGCAGCGGGTGGACGTCCAGGCGGACGTCCTGATTTGCCAATATTATCAATCACCACTCGCTCTGGGTCTGGTGGTTCCATATTATTCGCAAGCATTTCTTGGCGTATTGAGGCCCATTTCTTTTGCATTTTATTTTTTTCGATACCAATCAAAGCGGCGTATTTCTCGTTTCCAGAATTTGCTTCGTGAGCGATTTTAACCCAGTTATGTCCATATTCTTCAACCGCTAATTTGAGCAATTCGCACAAGGGCTCGGTCCATACAGTTCCTAAAGTGTATCCACGTCGTATCCTACGACCACGACCGGCCGCGGCTTCTTCTTCGACTCTTTGTCTTTCTTTGTACGTGAGGATTTGCCCTTTCACTGGAGTCGTGCCATCTTCGTTCACGTTTTGAATTTCACCTTTATTGACAAAGAAACCGCCGTGTTTCGTTTTACGACCATCTTGGTCGAAATATTCATCTAACTCTTCGTCATCGATCCAATCATCTTCGACATCGTACCAATCATTGTCACCTCTCCTTCTTTTTTTGCCCTTATCTTTCTTCTTCGATTTCTTCTTCTTTAATAATATTGGTCGTTGTTTTTCGTCGCTTCCCGGATCGCTTCCGCCGCCATCGCCGCCTTCTTTCTTTCCAGTTTTATCTTTCTTTTTATTATTATTATTTTCTTTCGGGACTACGGTCCCCCCAGGCGTATGAATTGGATGATCGTCTTCCATTTCCGACCCACTGGAAACATCTTCTTCATCTTCGTCATCATCGTCCTCGTCCTCGTCCTCGTCTCCATCGATCGCAGTCCTTTCCTTCGTCGTCCCGTCCTCGTTCGTTTCTTCATCGCTCTCGTCTTCATTATCCTCGTCCTCATCTTCTTCATCACTACTCTCTTCATCCTCTTCATCGCTACTATCATCACCGTTTCGTACTCCGCCTTGATATAAAGCCTCGATTCTTTTTATAACGTTTGCCATATGCCCTCCTCCGCCGTTCGTTTCCAACATCCCTTGTTGTTGTTTCTGTCTCTGTTGTTGTTGTTCGTTCGTCGTACTATCGTTCATCTTCTCCTTATCTTTCCTTTGTTCTCGCAAAGATATCCCGGTTTGTTCTTGTACGAGCTTTTTATAGTTCACGATCGGTACTCGCTCGCTCTCTAAATCGAGCTCGTATTTCCTGTTACGTGCGTTTTAAGGCGAAAACAAAGAAGTAAGTTTTTGATGTTTGAAATTTTAAGAGCAGAAAGCGAGAAAAAGAAAAATTAATAACGCACAGTCTCGTCGTCGAAACAGGCATCGCGACCGTTTCAGTCATCGCGATCGTGATCGTTAATTATTCTCCTTTTATATAGTTTTTTATTAAGTAGCACGACGTGTTAAACGGGAAATTCCTTCTCGCTTTTGCCTACTACGTTTTTTGGACGTTGTTTTCAAAAAGATTTGTTGTGGATCCAATCAACGACCACGACAACGCGGACGCGATGGATGTGATTATAATTATCTCAAAGAATCACACGCACGCGACACGCACACGACACACACGCGCGGGTAATTTATTGTTGTTATTAGTACTATGTATCCACTCTCTAACGAGCTCTCTCTCTCTCTCTCTCTCTCTCTCTCTCTCTCCTTTTGCGTGTTCAAAGTCTGACGAAGATTTGAACTTCTTTAAAGTCAGAAAGTATCGTACTTGTTGTTTTTGTGCCTTGTGATGCCTCTTGATGAATTGGTACAAAAACGTGCTATACCACACAGGGGTCAAAAAAAGGTACCGTACTTTGGGTCATATAATAGGAAAACTGGGAAAACTGTGGGCATCCACTTTCGGTCAAAAAATTGAAAAACTGTGAAAATGGACAGTTTTAGGGTATAGGGTTTAGGGTATCATTTTATCACTGTTCAAACACAGTATGTACGAGAGTATTTTTATATAAGTCATAAAACGATTTCTCTCGTTTTGGTTGTACGTACTAGTAAACATAAAGAGAATTAACGAGAGAAGAAGAAGAAGGACGTCGTACGAAAACAAAAAGGAACGACTGAGAAGGACAGAGAGAGAGAGCGTTGAATCGATTATAAGAGAGAGAGAAAAAGAGAGAGTATAGAGAGAGAGTTTAATAAGGGTATAGAGAGAATTATTAAATAAGAAAATAATAATAATAATAAATAGTAACAATGGGAGACGTAGGACAACAACAGAAGAACAAAGTAGCATCATCATCGATAGAAACGTGCGTACCACCACCAGCGAGACCTGGGTGTGATTGCGCCGTATGCGCGCCTAAACCGGCGCTTGGGGAAGACACTCAGGCACAGGAACAAACCACCGCAACAATGAGCGAATCGTCGCCTTTCCAGGCCTATAAGGTAGTGAAAGTAGACGTGGACGGGACGAAGAGGCCGTTAACTGAAGCGGAACAGAAAGCGCTCGAGAAAACGCACCCGGATATATGTGAATGGAACGTACCTTTGGCTTCAGGGAAACGAAGGTGGCAAAAAGCGTGTCAACAAGTTTTGAAGAAGTGTACGGCGGCGAGGAAGTTAGCGTGGCCGTTCATGGAACCAGTGAATTGGGAGGTTTTGAATATTCCGGATTACCCAGTTATTATTAAACACCCGATCGATTTAAGGACGATTGAGACAAAGTTGAACGCTGGTCAAATCGAGACCCCTGATGAGTTCGTAGCGCTTGTGAGGACCGTTTTTAGGAACGCGTACGTGTATAATAAACCTGGAGATCCGTCCGGCGTTAGAGAGTGCGCGGAGAAATTATCGGAATTGTTCGAGAAGGAATTGAAGAAGTTGGCGTGATTATTTTATATTATGTGTGTGTGTGTGTGTGCGTGTGTGTGTGTGTGTGTGTGTTCTCTGTTATTATATACTATATACTATATACATCATTCTCTATACTATTGCTAAATGTACTCAAGCGCCTATGTAAAGAGACGCACTAAAAACGATATCTCTACGAATAAGAGTCATCGCGTCATCCATCTTTTGCGATAAACTCGCGTCGCCAATTATTCTCGCTACGTTCTTCACGTCGCGACAAGTCTCGTTCAAACGCGTAATCGTTCGTACTATCGTGCCTTCGGGAACGTCCGTTAAGGCACATATATCAGAGAACGACGTTCCGCTCGCCCATTCATAAACAACTTCGACCAAGCCAAACTTTAAATTCTCCGCGCAATACTCGTCACCAATCACTGGTAAACCAAACTGTCGTTGAATATCGCCGGCCTGAACGGCCAAAGAATTTGCGAGAGATATTGAATCGATTAAATTCACGGGTAATCTTTCATACTCTGGTGCCGAGGCGTTCTTTTCTTGAAAAACGAGCGCGGAGAGCAATGCTGCGGATTCACCGGCTGTCAATTTTTCTAAACATCCGCCAAAGACGATTTCAGCGCCAATCATTTCATCCCCGGTCGATAACTCGCAAGCAACGCGGCCTTTAAGTGTAACCGCTCGAGCTTCGTCGAGGTAGCCCATATGTTTTAAAACGCGCGTTTTGGTTTCAAAATCAGGAGTGAGAGCTAAGTTTGCATCGGAAAGACCGAACTTCAAAGCATCGATTTGACGCAACAACTGTCTCTCGCAATCCAAAAGTCGCGACCATTGTGATAAAGTTTTTGAATCGATATCTGGTAAACTAGGAAATTGAGCAAGTGCTTGCGCGTGACGACGACACGCTTCGGCGTCATCAACATTAGTTATCTTCAAATCTTTCGTTGGGTCAAGCGTTTGTAATAGCAACGACGAACCGTTTTCGCTATGAATGTTTTTGGTTTCGTGTTCGAGTACGGTTAAAACGCGTGTTGCTGCCGCTCGCTGCTCGGAATTCGGTGGAGAAGACTCGTCCAGAATGGCGTAAGCATCAACATCTTGAAGCTTTAAAGCCGTCACGGCATACACGTCGATATCTCGAATTACAAAGACGACGTAATCGAAACCTCCAGCTCGTTTCTTCCACGGCAAGTCTTTTGGAATATGTTCTGCCACATCCGAGACAAGCGGTTGACGACTATTGTGAGAAAGTGTCATCGAAGAAGAAGAAATAGTTGCAACACCGCCGCTACCTTTTTTATTAAATTTTCCTTTCTTTCCTTTACTACCACCTCCACTTAAGAACAGATCGTCATCATCGTTGTCTTCGTCATTTTTCTTCTTTCCAAGCATGACGAGCGGTTCTGAAATTTTACTATCGTCTTCTTCTTTCGAATCCTGCAAATTTTTACCATCTTCCTCAAACCCAACATTGTCGTCGCTATGATGGAAGTCGTCGCTATGGCTTTCTTCGTTGATTGCCATGACAACGACGCTACGTTTAATTTCACCATCTCTTTCCTCTTTTATCACTCTCAAAGCGACTGCGAATCTCGCAAATCCACCCTTTTCATCTTTCACGAGAATGACGCGTCCTGGCGTTCCGAGCGCATCTCTAAATCCTTTCGACTTAACGATGGCTTCGTTCGCGCGCTCCCCTAGTTCTTCTAACTGTTTTGCCGCTCGCGAACAAATAACCGCTTTTGTCCAGTTCAACGGCTCTCTCGAAGCTTCTTTAGAGATGAGCTCTTTCGCTCGTGTCAACGAGACGATTGCTTGTCTCAGCCGGCTCTCGCGGTTTCCTACTGATTTTTGTGCATGAAACTCTGCAAACGATCGCGCCAAGACATCTTCAACTTTCAAATCTTCTGCACGAGCGACGTTCAAGATCATTGCGAACGTCAAACGAAACTGCGATTCGAGTTTAGTTGCAGAACCGATTAGTAACTTTCGTAATGTATTCTCGGTTGGAAAATTGTCCCAACATGCTAAAATGACAGTCCCGACCAAATCTTTACCCCTGCGACCAGCTCTCCCGGCCATTTGAGTGTATTCGCCAGGCAAAAGAAATCGAAAATCTTGCCCGTCATGTTTGCGTAAACTTTCGAAGCACACGCAACGAGCAGGGGCGTTAACGCCCATGGCGAACGTTTCCGTGGAAAATAAAACTTTCACGTTCCCTCGACAAAAGAGCATTTCAACTATTTCTTTAACGATCGGAAGTAGTCCTGCGTGATGAACACCAAGTCCTCTCGAAAGCAAATCACGAACGCGCGTTACTTGCGGTAAAGTACGGTCGGCGACTGATAATCGCGACAACGCTTTTTCACAAAATATGTGCGTTTCGTGCTTCTCCTTTGCAGTCGTCAAATCTACGCCAACGATACCATCGGCCAAGAGGTCGCACTTTCTTTTACTAAACGAAAATACAACCATGGGAAGAAACATTTTCTTCTCCAACGTTCGTATGAGTTCGACCCATTGATTCTTACCCGTGTTCGTTTTCGAAGTCGTCCCAGGTCCACCGGTCATTCGCGCGGATTGTTTGACGAAACCTTCTCTTTGCGTGGACCGGTTGCTGCTCCCGGCACCAGAACCACCACCTCGTCCGGCTTTTGGCTTTTTTACTTCTTGCTTATTTAAACCTTGATCTTTCAACATAGCAGCCTTCAATCCCATATCTTTTCGTTCTTTTGCTTTGAGAGCTTTTTGGTATCCGAGAGCTAAATATTGCTCCTTCTCTCCTACGGCGTAGAAATCTTTCTCCTTGTCGTCGCCTCCAAAATATAAAACGTGCTCGAGTGGAACAGGTCTTTTTGTCGTGCCCGTAATGAAAATTTTCCTTCGTTTCGTTTTCCCGACCCATCCCGCAAATTCGCGAACGTTTGGAACCGTTGCAGATAACATGATTATACCTACATGTTTTGGCAGCATGATGATCACTTCCTCCCAAACAACTCCTCGTTCACGATCGTTCACGTAATGAACTTCGTCAAACACAACCCATTCTACATCTTTAATAATATCTGCGCCGCGATAAAGCATCGACCGAAGAATTTCCGTGGTCATAATCAAACAAGATGATTCTGGTTTCACGGAGACGTCTCCAGTTAATAATCCTACATCAAAACCAGCATCTGTAAAATCGCGAAACTTTTGGTTGCTAATTGTTTTAATCGGGGACGTGTATATTGCACGCGCGCATCGTTTTTGAGCAAGCGCAAACGCATATTCGGCAACGACAGTTTTCCCAGCAGAAGTATGCGCGGCAACAAAGACGCATTCATCGCGCTCGATGCGACAAATAGCTTCCTTCTGAAACGAGTCCAACTCGAATGGAAATGTTTTTGCTGGAGAATCACCAACAGTAAATCGATAGAATGCGTCAATATCTGGGACAGGAGTATGTATTGCCCATTTTTCTACCTTTTTCATTTCTTCTCTTATATCGTTCGCGTGTTGCATCGCAAGAAGAGCTGTTTGATTATGATTTTGCTCTTTTAAAAGACTTTCGATCGGGTCTTCTGAATCAATCTCTTCTCCAATTTCTTCAATTTCTTCTTCCTTCATCTCTTCCCCTGACCTCTCTTCCTCTTCCATTTCTTCTTCTTCTTCTTCTTCTTCTTCTTCTTCTACTTTATACTCTAACCAATTATTCTCTAAAACATCCTCGAAAGTCAACAAACCTAATTTTGCAGCCGCGTGCTCTGCTTGCCTTTTCATCTCCTCGTCTCTTTGTACAGCACTCGCCGCTTCAACTTCACCTTCTTCTCCATTAAACGCATCGATCACATCTGTATATCTTCTTTGTCGACCAGTAATAACAGACGCTTCAAAATTCGGAGGCGCGCATCCACAAGAATTTGTTTCGCGTCCAATATACTCCTCGATCCAAAACGCGTGAGCGCGTTTCCTTCGATCAACCCTTAACTCCTCAGTCTTTGCCGCCCTTTCGGCGAACCCGCCAGGTAAATGCGGAGCATTCGTTGTACTTCCTCGTACAAAATCAGACCTATTCACGTCATCCTCAAAGAACAAATATTTATCTTCTCGTTGAACGTTCGTCTGTGTCTTCTTCGTTGTTGCGTCTTCTATGCAAAACCCATCATCATCACCTACATCACAATCATCATCACGAAACTTGCTCTTCAAAACAGGCATAACCAAAACCTCATCAATCCTCCTACTCGCTATGCTAATCATCTTCTCAACCTTCCTCGCATTCGCTGCTTCCCTTTTTTCTCTTTTGATCAACACGGCCAACATTCGTTTCGCGCTCTCGTTTATTTCTCCTTCCATTTCTTCATCATGAAAATAACTCGAACGATCGAAATCAAGAACATCACAATCATCATCACGAGTACTATTTTCGTGATCGTCATAATCGATCGGAATCACGAATGATCGATCGCAAATCCCAGAAAGTATCTCAATCATTTCTCTCTCGTTTCTGTTATTGATTTCGAGCGCAATAGGGTGAAAATTGCGCTTAGAAGAAGAAGAAGAAGAAGAAGCATTAGTAGCCCGTGTTTCGGAGAAGAAGACGCGATAGGATTCTCCAAAGTTCATGTTGTTTTAATTTTCTTTTCTTCGATACATTTGTTATTTTATGTGTTTATGATATTGGTATTATTATTATCGCTCGCGCTGATTTTGAGGCATTTTAGGTATTTATTTCCCGCAGCACCGTAAAAAGAAACTCAAAGTCTCAAACACACTGTTCACAATACAATCATCTATCTATTAAGGTACGCACAAACTTGTGCTACGATCATTTTCACTATATTCTTATAAAGAGCTTAAGAAGAAGAAGGAGAGGAAGATTTAGAGCGAAAGATTTCGTAACGTTGTTCTCCGATTAACCAAACGCCTTGTTCGCCTTCGCAGCCGGGAGCGCGATCGACGCTATAGTTTTTATCATCTTCGATTAAAGCGAACGCTTCGTCGCAAGTTAACTCAGTCGCTCGATGGAACCCTGAAGCTTTGAAGAGTCTTTGCCATGTCAGGAAATCGACTACGCCGGTTTCGGGGAGCGATTCACTCGCTTGGAACGTTTGTAAAGCGTTTTGGGTGTCAGGGCCAAGGAACCAGAACGAACTGTCGCTATCGCCATCGCCGTCGCCGTCGCAATTGAAACCTAATTTTGAGAGCATGGTTTGCATTTTATGTACGGCAAGGCCGCCGTCATCTAGGCGGAGAATTGGCCATTCAACGAATTCGCCAGATACGCCTTTGACGTCAATGAAATCATCTTCGGCTGGAGGACCGGAGTCGATATCTTCTCCGTATGGATCGAGATCTTCTTCTTGTTTCATTTTGTTCACTTGTTGCGTCTCTTCAAACGCCTTCCTGGCCGAGCCTTCGCGACAAGAGGCGACGTCTTCTTCGAATATTGCCCCGGGTGCCGGTCCCCACTTGAATTTTTCTTTCCCTAACAAAGCTAACCACGTTTTTGTGTTGATCATCCCAGTGACTTCTATTTTTTTATCGCCTTGAAAAAATTCAACAGCCTCTTCGGTTTTCTTTCCAAAATACATCTCCTCCGTATCATCTTCGCCTGGCCAAAACCCGTTATCGATCAAAGCTGCGTGCGATAGAGTCATTAAATACACGTCGTTATCTCCATTTCTCAACAGAGGCCATTCATTTCCCCTATCTGTACTATCACCAGTCCAGTTCGCTGCGTCTACGATGATCTTATCCGCATTTTGTATCGTAACCCCTAGCGCTGGCGTTAATAACTCATTCGCCGCTTTCTTCTTGACAAAATCATCATCGCCACTCTTTCCTTTTCGCTTTGGCTGCGATTGACTTAAAACTCGATCTAAAACAGAGTTCTCATAATTCGCGCCGTTACTCTTATTCACGTTCAACCATGGTTCTTTCTTCAAATTCAACCAAGGCGCTTTATCCTCCTCCTCTAATTCGTCGAACCCTTTCTGCATTTGTTGTTGTTGCAGTTCATTTCTTGTTTGCCGAATGACTTCGGTAGCGCTCGGAGCGGTCTTCGGTTCTCGCTCTGGCTGCCGCGCTCGAACTTCCAAGCCTATTTTACTCAACGTAGTCGCCAGTTCTGTTTGTAATCCTTTTATTTCTTTCCTTAACGACTCTATTTCATTATCTTTCGTCTTCTTCTTACTTTTCTTCGTCTTTTCCTCCTCTTTCTTCTTCTTCTTCTTCTTCTTCTTCTTCTCTTCGTCTTTATCGTTCGATGATGAAGATTTCTTCGCACTCGCCCGTGCTTGTTCGGTCCTGAACGCTTTCATTGCGGAGCATCTTCGTCTTCGCGTTGGGGGAACGCTCGTACAATTTCTATACAACGATAGCGCGTTCGCAATCGCACTCGTTCTTAACATTAACTCGGTCTCTGCGTTTGATCGTGTTATTTACTGTGTGCGCGTGTGTGTGAATAAGTAATGAATACTAATGAAGCAAGTTTAACAAACTCTATCCAATTCGAAATTGGAAGTATACTGGGAAATATTACTGGGAAATACTGATGGGAAATACTGGGAAATATTACTGGGAAATATTACTGGGAAATACTGGGAAATACTGGGAAATAATGGGAAATACTGGGAAATATTACTGGGAAATACTGGGAAATACGGGAAATACTTAGGGAAATACTGGGAAATATTAATGGGCGGAAATGGAAATAATCTTCCGTCGTCTTCATTTCTTGAGCGCATATGCGAGAGTAAGAGTAAGAGAGAGGTTCATGCAGAGAACGTTAAAGAGAACTTTAAGCAAGCGAGAGCCGTTCTCGAGCACTTCTTTTCTCGCTTTCGGCTCTCGTAGTCAAACCGTACTGACCGCTTCTGCTTCCCCATCCGTTGCTCGCGATGACGATGGAGCGCATGCCATGAATACGAACTTAATAGCGAGATCGATAGCGGAACTGAACAAATTAAAAGGCCGAGCGAAGAAATTACTGATCCCGAACTTACGAGATAACGCGCTTCGATGCCAGGACGTCATCTGTCAGAACTTCTCGAAACCGTGCCTGTGTAAACTCTCGATAGCTTTAGAGCAAAACGGGAAAGCGTTAACGGAGATCGATTTGAGCGCGTGCGAATTGACGTCGGTGCCGGAGACTTTGTTCACGAAGTGTGAGAACTTAGAACGAGTGTCTCTGAGCAATAACGATTTAAGTATTGAGAGTATTGAGAAGCATTATTTACTGAGGAAGTTGAAGTTAATCGAGCTTGGGGGGAATCCGAGGTTATCGTTGACTGTTGAGTGCTATAACAGATTAGCGAAGAGGAACGTGAAGGTTCGGATTTAACGCACGGCGCCGGGGGAAGCTCATTTTCTCGGACGATGAAGACGATGATGAAGACAATGAAGATATATAATTCGCATTATTATTCTACCGCTACTCGTCGTCGTCGTCGCCGTCGTGTAAATAATAGTTTTCGGGATAGCAATAGCGTAAAGCGAGAAGAAGAAGAAGAAAAAACACAAAAGGATTCAATTCTTCCATTGCTAGAGATGCCAGACGACGAAGATGGAGACGAAAAGAGAAAAATCTTTGTTCGAGACTTACGAGACGCGTGTTCAAGCGTAGGTTTCTTTTATCTAAAGCCTTCACGAAAGATGTTTTCGACAGAGAAAGAGATATTTGAATTGGCAAACGCTTTCTTTGCTCTACCTATTGAAGAAAAAATGAGAATAGATTACGCAAACTCGGCGCAGTTTCGTGGATACGTATCGTTAGGATTAGAGAACACAAAAGGTAAAATCGACGCAAGAGAGCAAATCGAGTTTGGCGTTCATCGAAAAGAAATAGACAAAGTGACCAATTTTTATGAACGCCTTGTTGGTCCGAACCAATATCCTTCCCAAATATTTGAACAAACGATTGGCGCGTTCATTGAAGAAATGGATGCCATTTCGAGGCAATTGACGAAATACCTCGCGCTTTCGCTCGATCAGAACGAAAATTATTTCGATGATATGTTTGTTGATCCAAACATGCAAATGAAAATATGCAAATATCCACCAATATCGGAACCGTCGACAGGTTTTGGCGTCGGTAAACACACAGATTCTGGCTTTTTTTCTATCCTTCTTCAAGACGATGTTGGCGGTTTACAAATAGCAGTAGATGATCAGAAACAAGAATGGATTGACGCTTCCCCAGTCGATGGGTACTTTGTCGTGAACATTGGTGAAATGCTAGAAATGATATCGAATAGCAATTATCGAGCAACGCCACATCGTGTTTTGTCGCCAAAAGATAGACCGAGAATATCAGTTCCATATTTCTGGAACCCTCGATTAGATTTCGTCGCGAAAGAATTGATTAAAACTGAAGTTTCAAACGATGATGATAATAAATTAATCAACGTTTATGGAGAAAACGCGTTCAAAAGTTTAGCAAGATCGCATCCAAAGGTTTTCGGTAAACACCACCCTGACTTAATAGTAAAGAGCGATGGAACGATGGAGTTTAAATAAAAAAGTACAATCGTCGAAAATGCGTCTAGGTGACAATGTCGTGTATGTGATTGTATTTCTGTTTATACCTCGCGCGTATTGCGGGTGTGTAGCACGGAACTGTAGTATTTAGTATATATAATAATTAGTACATTTTAGCGCTCTCTCTACGATGGTGATATCTAAGAAACGTCTTTTTTTCTACTCGATCTCGCAAAAACGTCGACTTTCACTTCTCCCGTTTCCTCAGAAACGCTCATTTCAACAGCAACGGGATGACCTCCTTTTATTTTCGTGTCCTTCTTCGCTTGCCCATCTTTATTATTTTTTTTCGGAACGTTTCCGTTCTGCCTAGAAATTGCTAAGTCTACTCCTAATTGTAATATCTCTCGAACGGCATCGCTCGCTTTCGTAATCGCTCGGTCAATATCTACTCTTTCGCTATTCGTGAACTTTGATAAAACGTGCTCATGAATCGCAACGTGTTCATTCTCAGGTCTCCCAATCCCAACTCGAACTCTCGGAAACACGTTCTTCACTCTCGGAATATCTAAAATATCTCTGACCCCGTTATGTCCCCCGTGCGAACCGCTTTTCTTTATCTTAATCTGTCCAACCTTTGTATCTAAATCATCATACACGACGACGACGTTCTCAATAGGTACTCTATATTTCTTCATAATTTTCTTAACCGCGGTTCCAGATAAGTTCATGAACGTCATCGGTTTCGCCAGTACGACGTTGACGTTGAAATCCTCTTCCATTCGCCTCAAAGTGAATAGCCCTGAGACCTCGCTTTCGAGTTGTTTATTACTCACTAATCGGTTCGTATTGCCTTGTTCTTTAACGAAACAATCAATGACTGCGAACCCGCAGTTATGTCTCGTCCCATCAAATCGTTTCCCAGGATTACCTAGTCCTATTATCGCGTAGTTCTTATTATTCGTATTCGTATTCGCATTCGTATCGCTATGATTTCTTCTTCTTCTTCGCATGATTTGTATCAAATTGAGCGGATTACGATCCTTGGCTTTGTTCAGTGCGAACGATACAGAGTGCGCGATTTTATTGAGCACTCGTTTCATCGCGCAAACAACGCTCCTTAAATCAACTTCTTATTAAGCAAAGCTGTACCGCTCTAAGAAAATCAGTTAGGCGAGAGCGACTTAGAGCGAAACAGAGCCGTGAAGCGCGGCAGCGAGATCTTCCGCGTCAAGTAAAATGGAGATCAGATCTCAAAAACGAGTCAAACATGTCCCTCGTGATCATAATTGAAAAGATCTTTTGGAAGATCTTAAACACGCGTAACGCTCTTCCACGACGCGCTGTTTACATCTTCAACGCGCGCAGGCAGGCGAGAGATAGGTTCAGCGAGAGAAGGCAACGAGTATACTTTTGCAGGACACGTGTTCAACTGAAAGAGTAGAGCGCGCGAAACGAGCGAACGAATTAAAATTTACGATCTGTATAGAAGAAGCGGTTTTGAGTTTTCCTATAGAAGTTTCCAATCAGCACGAATGCGATTTCGTAAACATCGATTGAGACAGACGTTCACGCTCTCAAATAAATCGGAAATTCGAGGAAGACAAGAAACACTTGCCGAGGTCTTAGGTTAGCGAAGGGAATGAAGAAAGCGCTCGAAGGCCTCTTCGGCGTCCTGAGCGAAGAACGGAAAGAGTTCTTAAGTTCAGGATTGTCTAAACTACTCACCGGTGAAGCGTGCGTTTTCGTGAAGGAATATAAATGCGCCTATGCGAACAGGAAAGTCGATGAAGGAGTGAAGTTTACGTACGATGATCGAGAAAACGGGCTCGTAGAACGCGTAGTGTTCGATAATGGGAAGAAAATGTGCCGCGAGTGTCAAAAAATGATCGCGAAGGAGAAAGGAATAAAAGGTACTCGAGCTCGAAATACTGTTGCGAAGAAGAGGAAGAAAGGAAAAAAGAAGACTGACGATGAAGATGGAAGAGCCGAAGCGAAGAAATCGAAGAAATCAAGTAGAAGTAGGACAGCGGTTACTGTTACTGCTGAACAAGGACAACGACGACGACGACGAGAAGAAAAAAAGGAGATTAAATTACCGTTTATGTGTGGATTTTGCGAAACGTCGTTCGCGAAAATCGAAGAATTGGAAGAACACAATAAAACGTGCGCGGAGAAAATAGATTTGTTCGCTTGCGATAAGTGCGAGAAAACATTTGAGTCACAGCCTGGCTTGAGAGCTCACGTGAACAAGAAACATCATGGTTCAGGCAAAGAGAACAACAGGAAGAAAAAAAGCACGAACAAACGTGATGACCGCGTGAAAAATCGCAGACATTTTTCCATCAGTACGACTACTTTCACTTTTAAAAAGCAAATGAAAATTGCGAAAATTGAAAGTTTGCGGGAAGCGAAGGAAAAAGAACTCGATCGAAAGTCTTCTTCAGTTAAAGCGATTATTAAACTCGCGAAGGATACTCCCGTGGAGATTTTTTGGCCCGGAGAACTAAAATTCTTCCCGGGAAAAATAGAATCGTACGACACTCGATTACATTCCGTTGCTTATGATGATGGAGATCATGGTAAATTGTGCCTCGACAAGGAATGCTTTATGATAGCGAAGCCGCCTTGGAAATGTCACGTTTGCAAGAAGAGTTTTGTGAATAAATATTATCTGAGAAAACATATGTACACTCATGCGGAAAAACCGTATTTCAAATGTGATATGTGCGATCTTTCTTACCATTCTCCTTATGGCTTAGACTTTCACAAGAGCAAGCAACATGCCCACAAAAAAGAACTGAAAAAGTTGACACCGTCTGTTATTGTCCTCGCAGGACCAAATAATAAGAAAGATAAAAATAAAACGGTCCAGGAAACGGTCGAGAAAACGAACGTTGTTTTGATAAATATTGAAGAAATTAAAAGAAAAGCAATTAGCTTAGGGTATGGGATTGGTTCGATGAAGCACGCAGTGTACGTGCTATTAGCAAAAGCCGGAAAAGCCGGAATGACCGTTGAGAACATAGTCTCAGATGCGCAGAGGCTTGATTTGTATAATTGGGGCACTTGCAAAACAGCTAAACAATCGGTCACTGGGACGTTATTGACACATGCTCGCATATTTCAAAGAATCGCACCGGCGACTTACGCTTTGAAGGAGTTAACTGAAGAAAACGCAGGATCAAAAAAAGCAATCTCAATCTCACCTGCGGCGGCGAGGATGATTACCCCTCGAGAAAACGTCATCGCGTGGGACAGTGAAATCGAGGACGCCAACGTTTTGTTCGCCAGCGATAGAGCGTTACTGTCGAAGTCGTCCGCCATTAAGTCCGACGCGGAATTTGCGAAAATTTTGCACTCAGAACTTAACAGTCCCTCTCGTCATCGCTGTGCACAGCTTTAGTAGTAGTATATATAGCGCCGTACGTTTTTTTTGTACCGCAGATCGCATTCTTTGCCATATCGCATATTATCATTGTCACATCGTCAAAGATATAATCCTCATATCAAACTGTCAAAGCATCTTTCAATAATTACCTAATCTCTCCATTATTAATCTCGAACAAAACGCTATATAACTTGCGCTACTCTTTTTAAAACGAGCAAAAACTAATAATCACGCGTACTAATAATCACGCACTGAGCAATGTCTTCCTTAGCGCCACCAACGCAGACTTCAGAGCAAGCGCATGCGCTGAAGAAACAAAAAGAGGTTTTAAAGATTAAAGAAATGCACGAGGCGCAAATGCGCTTAGCCGAAGCGGCTCAAGAGAGACAGCGCGAAAGGGCTAATAAGTTAATGCAAGAGCTCGAAGAAAATGGGGGCCAAAATGGACGAGACTCGCACGCAATATCCAGGGCGACCTTGGAGAGTTTATTGAAAGAATGCGCGCCAGGAGAAGTCTTCGAGGACGACGTGAAGACCGCTTTGTTACAATTAGCAGATGACTTCGTAGAAGAAGTGGCTTTGAATTCGAACAGACTCGCGAAATTGAGAAACGCTGATTGCATAGATGTGAAAGATGTTGCGTTACATTTAGAGAGAGAGTGGGATATTGTAGTCCCAGGGAGTGCAGGGGATGATTTGATGCCTTATAAGAGACCGCTTAAACCCGGGACGCAAACGGAACGCGAGGCGAAAGTTAGGAAGAGCATGGCGAGAGCGGTCGAGGCGAAACTATTGGCAGATAAAGAAGCGAAACGTGAAGCGAGGAGATTAGCGAAGAAATCTGGAGTGAAAATGAACGATAACAGTGATGATTCGTCCGACGACGACCCAGAAGATGATTCGGACGACGACGATAAATAAATGATTGCGCGACGACTACTACGCGGTGTATAACATTTACTATTAATGAAAACAATGAAACTTTTCCGTGTACACGCACGCACGCACGCCCACCCACCCACACACATATTCCTACTATCTATTCATCCTCATCGAAATCATACCTCGTCCTCGTTCAATAACATGTTCGGTATCGTGTTCGAAATCGGAAACTTCCTCCCGCTCTCGGGACACTCTAATTCGCCCTCGACCACTGCGACCTCTAACAACGCGTGATGTACTTTCCTCAAAAACTCTTCATCATCGACGGCGTCTGCTGGGACACCATCCTCGGGCATACCATCTAAGCACCCGAGCACTTTCGCTCCATAAACGAACGCTGGCCAATCGATCTTCGCTAACATGTGCACTATGAAATCTTTATTAAATTCGTTCTCCGTGCTTTCCTGTTTCTTGGACGTGATCTTCAGAGGGTATCCGTTCACGACGCCTTTGATGTTACAGGCTAACATGTTATGCGCTAATAGTCTCATCGTTCTCCTCTCTCTTGCTCGCGCGCTCTCGCGTGTTTATTATTAATTAATTAATTGTTTTAAATTTAATTAATTAATTTAAATTGATAGTATTTTATTTTTCGAAGGACGGGGAAAAAACAAAAAAGTGCAGAACAGATGTGTTTTCTAATGACGAGACAGATCTTCATAATACCTATATTATTTGTGCGTTAGGCTCTCCGTAATAAGGCAAAGGAATAACTAAAACACGCGTACGTTCAGAGAGCAGCAGTAGCAGTAGGTAGTAGTAGTAGTAGGTAATTCTTTTCGATCGCGCACGAACTTCTTTTCTTCCAGTCTCGTTCATCAGCTCCTAAATAAGCTTTTTCGAAATGGGCCTTGATGGGGAAGATCGTAGGACGCAGAAGAGAACGAAGAAGAAGAAGAAGAAAAAGGAAATATTCGAATCGTTCGAAGAAGAAGAATTAACGAGAGGGGAAGTTTGTGCCGTTGTTCCTATTAAGTGGTTGAATCAATGTAAGGAGTATATTCAGAGTGATTGTAGTGTTGATGATGATGATGATGAAGGAGATGAAGGTCGGTCAAGAAATAGGCCGAGTAAGCTCGATACGAGAGAGTTACTTTTCGATGAAAACGACGAACGGGAACAGGATAAACGAGAACAACAACAACAACAACAACAACAACAACAACAGAAAAACTATAACGACGTGGATGATTTAATATACGGGCATTTAGAGCCGAGATTGAAAGAGAATTTGAGAGAAAATATTGACTACGGAATCGTAAGAGAGGAGACGTTGAAGAAGTTAATTGAATGGTTTGGATGCGTGAACGAGAACGAACTTATATATAGAACGTGCGTGAACGAGGATTCTAACGTAAGTAGTGATAATAATAATAATAATAATAACGAATCGTCTCAGGCTGCTCAGTCAATGAATTTCAACAACAACAACAACAACAACAACAACAATAACACAAACGCTAGAAGAAGGAGGAGTACTAGTTCTTTAGAATCCGGGGGGAGAAGATATAGAGGAGCTCGATGTGAAGTGTATAAGCGCAAAGTGACCTTGTTCTTAGAAGAAGAAGAAGAGCAGAAGAAACCTTCAGTGTCACGGGGAGGAGGAGTTTTGTCGAACTTTTTTAGTAGAACCGCGACGACGAATAAAGCAGACGAAAACGTTATGAAACGCCAGCAAATGATGTACGTTTCTTCGGATGATTCGATTGGGAAAATAAGAGATTACGCGAAAGAAGCGTTCGGTATTAGAAAAGCAGTAAAGTTGTTCGATTTCACTGGAGGATTAAAAGACGATAAGGATTTGTGCACCGAGGATGAAACGAATGAGTCGTTTTCGATTAACGGCGTCAACCATATTTTGGTTGAGATTGCTGACAGCGACGACGACGACAACGATGAGAGCAAAAAAATCAACAAAGAAATCGAAGATGTTTTTAAAAGCTATCGCAGCAACGGAGAAGAACAAAATGAAACGCATACGGCGTCAAAGGAGACGCAAACCGACGGTTACGACGAAGTTCAATTTTCCTATGACAATGACGATGATGATGGCATGTATATGGAAAAAACCGACATGCAAGTTGATGATACGATTGCCTCGACTATCGCTCAATCGAATAAAAATGCTTTCGGAGGCGGCGGAGATACCACGATGGTGCGAGCACCGAAAAGAATGACTTTGGAGCCAACGAATTCGTTGCAAATGTCATTGCCTTCGTCTTATTCGTTCGGATTATCATCCCCCAAAAACGACATTGAAACCGATCGCACGAAGCAAAATAGTGGTAGTCGCGGTAAAGCTGGCTTGCAGAATTTAGGAAACACGTGTTTCATGAACTCCGCGTTGCAATGCTTGTCGCATACGTCAATGTTGACCGATGCGTTTTTATCCAACGCGTACGTTGAGGATATCAACGAAGATAATCCAATTGGAATGGGAGGCAAACTTGCGCGAGAGTACGCAAAACTCATTGGTGCGTTATGGCGCGATGGAGCCATATCTGTCGCTCCGCGCTCGTTCAAATCTGCGTTGGCAAATTTCGCGCCTCAATTTAGTGGATATAATCAACAAGATGCTCAAGAGCTTTTGGCATTTTTACTCGATGGTTTGCATGAAGATTTGAACCGCGTAAAGAAGAAACCGTACGTCGAAGAAAGAGATGCCACCGGGAGAACAGACGCAGATGTTGCGAAAGAGCATTGGGAAAACCATTTAGCCAGAAATGATAGTAGAATTGTCGACGCGTTTCAAGGACAGTACAAACAGACTTTAGTTTGTCCAGATTGTGAAAATAGATCTGTAAAGTTTGATCCGTTCATGTATTTAACCGTGCCATTACCGACAACGAGAGAGCGCGAGTTGAAGATGACGATTGTCTTTGGTGACCACCCGGAAATGAGTCCTATGAAAGTCGTCGTGACGGTCGATAATGATGGATTAGTGAAAGATTTAGAAAAGAAGCTTTTCGAACTTCTTAATTCCGAAGAGTTCACTGAATCCACGCATCGCTGGGCGATTGTAGATTTATGGAAATCGAAGATATGGAAAATTTTCGAGCCACTAGCGAAATTGAGGGAAATTCAGAACAAGGATATTATATTCGCGTATGTTTTACCAAAGATGGACAGAGACGATATTTACGTGCAGGTATGTCATCGAAAGCCCATGGATTTTATTGCCAAATCATCGAGTTGGTTTGGGACTTCTAACTATTCAACGCGTTTATCTTCGACTTTAACAACACACAACGAGCAAGATTATATTGGGTTTCCGTTCTTAATCCCAACCTCGGCATCGAGTGAGGATACAGTTGAGGCAAAGGAGGCTTGTGAAAAATGGATTGAAAAATTTTCCAACGCACATTTTTTAGAAGACGCCAACAAGGATGATGATGATGTTTCTATGGAAGAACACGAGCAACGCAAATTTAATAACGAAGATCCACAACGCACAGAGTTTGAAGAAAAATGCGACGGAAAAGATTTCGCGTTGCGCAAATCGTTGAGTAAGATTGATGAGTGGTACGAGCCCAAACAAACAAACGCGCAGTTTTTGAAGAATTCCAACAAAAAAGATGATGCGTCCAAAATCGGTAGTAGTGGTTTTTATGGTGGCTATGGTTTTAAAATCGGCAATGATAGTTACATCAACAACAACAACTTTAATAATAATAATAATAACAATAATAGTAATAATGGGGTTTCAGGAGGAGACTCTTCATCGCCAACAAAGCCGGTAGAAGATGAACTGCCAAACGTTTCTACAAAAATAATAATTGGCGCGTATTGGAAGAAAAATCACGAAGATGCGTTTGATAAATTAATTCAAGAACACGAATCGTTCATAAAGTATGAAAAGGAGCAGCAAAATGATTCCACGGAGAACAGTGGTAAGAAAACTCCTCTCAGTGCGTGCATGGAACATTTCATTAAAGAGGAGCCGCTCGGCGAAGACGATATGTGGTACTGCGGTAAGTGTGAAAAGCACGTGCCGGCTAAATGTTCGATGAAGCTTTGGCGCGCGCCTCCAATTCTAATTCTCCACCTGAAGCGCTTTCAATACAGTCGTTCGTGGAGGGACAAGATCGATGTCAAGATTGATTATCCTTTGGAAAACTTTGATATTTCGCCGTTCTTATCCGAGGACGCGTTGTTCAACAACGACAACAACGCGAACGACGAAAATGGTCATGACGACGCTTCGAACGTCCCTCAATCGACGTCTTACGATTTGTACGCCGTCGTAAACCACTACGGTAGCATGGGTGGCGGACACTACACGGCATACGCAAAACACGCAGAAGATGGTTCCTGGCACTCCTACGACGATTCTTTCTGCAGACCGATCGATACCGATCAAGTGCAGGAGAGCAACGCCGGCTACGTCTTGTTCTATAAGCGCAAAGATTTCGATATGCACAGGCCAATGTCGAGGGTCGATTTAAGTTTAGATTTAGCCGATGAACGACGACAACTACAACGACGCAAAGAAAATATTAATGATTCTATGAATCACCCTTCTTCAGTAGAGCTCACTGATAGTGATCTTAATTTCGTGTTGGGCAGCGCCGACGACGCTATCGACGATAGCGTCATGATCGTAGACGATTCGTAATAGAGCCGTTGATAGAGAGTACGAAAGTTTGAGAAGACAGAAGACGAGAAGGAGAGAGGAAGGGTGAAGGGAATCAAACGAAACCGTACAAGTACGCTGTAGATATATAATAATAAACATATAGATAATTATAGACTAATCAAACGAACACACGGACACACAAAATCATCATCATATATATATATTACGCGATATAAAAATGAGCAGCGTTAAGCGCAAAAAATCTGACCAAGACGACGCTGAAGAAGAAGAAGAAGAAGAAGAAGATTTAATTAAAAATGTCGATACGGATTCGAAATTGAAATTGGACGACGAAGAAGAAGCAGAAGAGGCAGAAGAGGAAGAAGCAAAGGAAGAGAGAGAGGAAGAGGAAGAGGAAGCGCGAGATGTCGACGAAATAGCGTGCGAAATAAACCCAGAAGGATTTGCCTTCAAAGTTCTCGCGACCGATGGACGGGCTCGATATACATCTCTGAAGCTCCCACATCACGATTGTTACACTCCGATGTTCATGCCGGTCGGTACGCAAGGATGCGTGAAAGGATTGACGTCGAGACAGTTGGAAGAGATCGATTGTCAAGTCATATTAGGGAACACGTATCATTTAGGGCAAAGACCTGGGAAGGAGTTATTTTGGAAGTGCGGGGGACTACACAAGTTCATGAGCTGGAAACGCGGTTTATTGACAGACTCCGGCGGGTTTCAAATGGTTTCGTTAGCGAGTTTATCGGATGTTACGGAAGAGGGCGTTACTTTTCAAAGCCCGATCGATGGGAGAAGCGAGATGTTGACGCCTGAGATGTCGATGGAGATACAGAACGCGATTGGGGCGGATATCATGATGGCTTTAGATGATGTCGTTTCGAGCGTGAAGATTTCGCCAGAGAGGTTCGAGGAAGCGACGCATAGGACGACGAGATGGATCGATAGGTGTATTAAAGCACATAAAAGGCCGAAAGAGCAAGCGTTGTTCGGTATTGTTCAAGGCGGTTTAGACGATAGATTGAGAGATATTTCATTAAAAGGTTTGTTAAAACGTGGGAAAGATTTACCTGGATATGCAATCGGGGGATTAGCTGGAGGTGAAGGGAAGGAAGATTTCTGTCGCGTCTTAGAGAGCGCTTTGCCGAGGTTACCGTTTAATAAGCCGAGATACGTCATGGGAATTGGTTACCCGATCGATATCGTTTTATGTACAGCATATGGGGGAGATATGTATGATTGCGTGTTCCCATCGAGAACTGCTCGATTCGGGAACGCTCTCGTCCCAGAAGGTACTTTAAAGTTGAAACAGGCGCAATATAAAACCGATTTGAGGAAAGTGCAAGAAGATTGCGATTGTATGTGTTGCCAAAATTATACTAGGAAAGAGATGAACTTATTAGCTGGTAAGGAAACGCAAGGGTCAATATTATTAACCTATCATAATTTGCGCTATTTAATGCGATTATGCAAGGACATGCGTTTAGCTATTGAAGAGAAGAGATACGCAAAGTTTTGCGTCGATTTTACGCGTAAATTGTATTCGCAAGAAGAGAATGGGCAGATCCCGAAATGGGTCATCGACGCGTTTGCTAAAATAGATATTAGCTTTGAATAGTGTAATAATTATATCTTTAATGTATGTTTTGTGATGGTGGTGGAAATAAGAATTTCCATTTGTTCAATCGTACGCTCTGTCTCAAAAGTTTGTTGATTGAGAGAGAACGGTGTACAATTCATTTCTTTACGCCGAAGTGAACTTCGTGACGGCCTTCGTGCCTTCGGAGACGGCGTGCTTCGCCAACTCCCCTGGTAAGATTAATCTCACGGAAGTTTGAATCTCTCTGGAAGTGACAGTCGGCTTCTTGTTATATCTCGCCAATTTCGCGGATTCCATCGCGATCTTCTCGAAGATGTCGTTAATGAACGAGTTCATGATCGACATCGCCTTTGAGGAAATTCCCGTATCCGGGTGCACTTGTTTCAAGACTTTGTAGATGTAGATCTTGTAAGTCTCGACTTTCTTCTTCGACTTCTTCGCGGCGCCGCCTTTGACGGTCTTCTTTGCTGGTTTCTTTCCTGTTAGTATTTATTGATCGATTCAGAGAGAACGTTAGTTAGTTTTGAGATGTCGAAGGCGTTGTAGAAACTTCGTCGTTTGCTACATTCTTTTGAAAGTTCAAATCGTACTTATGAGTTATTCGCGCCCGCTCTTCAAATTTAATTATATCTAGAAAATGATTGTAAAACGAACGCGGCGACGAGGTAAACGACGAATTAATGAACAAAATGATTAATATATATAATGTATAGAAGTGTACGAACCTGCCATTTTGTTTATAAAAAGTTGGTTTATTATGACGATGAAGAGGGAACGGATTCCAGTCTTTGCGCAATTCTAAAAATTCGAAATTTTGAAAAGTTACGAAGTTAAAGCTTTACTGTACAAAGACGGATCGATCGAGCAATGCGTTCATTATAACCACGATTTTAAATTAAAGAAAAGGAATCCATGAAGAACGCTTAAAACGGTAGCAGTAAATGTCAATACATTCGCGAGAGATTGCCTAAATCGTTCGCTAGATCGTTTTGAAGTTTTGATTGTTGTGTACTTTTTAGACTCAAGAGTTTGAAAAAAAAATCTTTATACACACTTAAGCGAACGATTTATGAGACCTATGGTCGTAAAAACGCGATGGAACGACGTACGAACTCACTCTCTTCCATTTCATCGAAGTTTTTGTTTGAAATATCGATCAAAAGT
>Ga0114998_10000062_pt1 | contig 58616 bp, 54 predicted proteins | sample ArcticOcean_MG_C_5_FD_87044 | JGI IMG/M metagenome (GOLD analysis project Ga0114998, IMG submission 87044) | Marine microbial communities from western Arctic Ocean - ArcticOcean_MG_CB4_138 | ecosystem: Environmental > Aquatic > Marine > Oceanic | place: Arctic Ocean: Canada Basin | collected... | reverse complement strand
TATATATATATAAAATAAATGTTGCTACATTTTAGATCGTGTTGGAATAGTAATCCCAATATACACCACCCTCCAACAAAACCAGAAATAATTAAAGTAAGAGTTATTTTGTATTCTAATTGAACCAATTATAAATACTATTTACCACTGTATCCTTTGTTTTTACACTGTATTCCATAGCTTTATCAACCGCAGTTTTTTTATCAGAACTATTCGAACTCGCGGATTTATATTTTTTATGAAAATAATCAATAATTGTTTCAGCATATGAATTTTTTGCACTATGATAATCTAATTTATCTTCCATTTGTTTGATAGCATATTTTGTTTTACCATCGGGTATAAATCTGGCAAAAATATAATTATATATATATTCCTCTGTAATATTAGGCGGTTTTGGGTACATATTTGTCAAGTCGGATAATAACAAGTAAAATGTACGCGAATGTCTCCGCATACATTTAAAAGAAATATTTGCATATTTTTTAAAATTTTTATAGTATTTAGAATGAATACCCCCCATAGCATCAATTATTTCAGGAGTTAATCTAATTTCTGGACTCATCATTTTAGGATCTTTTCCTAAAATATAACCGAAATCAATATGAAATAATTTTCCATCATTGGTTATCATAATATTATCAAGATGTCTATCCCCTATTCCTAATAGATATGTAATAACACAATAGGCTGCGCACGATTTGCATATATTATCACGAATATTCTCTACATCAAGAGTCGTATTATGTTCAATAATCCAATTTTGAATTGAAAAGTTTAAATCCTCTTTGATATGATATAATGTTGATGAGTCGGGAACAAACTCGATATAACCATATTTACTTGAAATTGGGAGAATATTATAAGTAATTATCTTTAAGTCAACACCTTCCTCTCGTATTAAAAAATAATCTATTAATTTAATAATATTCATAATAATGGCCTCTTTTCTAATATCCTCATTTTTCAACATAATGTTATATGTTTTATTTTCACCGTATATACACGGTAATATAATCGGTTTCGTTTTTGAATCAACGTCCCGTAATTTAGTATAATCAATTGCTGTAAATTTTTTCAGGACATTTATTGGAATTGAAAAACTTTCCCGCTTTTTTGAATACTCATTTAAAAACTTTTTTAAATTAATAACAGCATTTGGGGGGTCCGATTCCACAATATTTATTAAATTTTGAGTAAAATCGTAACCGTTTTGGAATAATTTATAAGTATCCTTATCTAATTGCTCTACTAACTTAGAACGGAATCTTTTAAAATAAAATCCTGACTCCGGATTGTCTATAAATTGAGTTAAAAGCCAAAATAATTTATTACTAATATCGACATTATTCGTGCATAGATGTAATATAAAGTGTTCTATTATATTACTGATCTCTGTGTAATTTTTATAAAAATGCAATAAGTTTATTAGTGAATAAAGGTAACAACTAAATTCTTCAAATCTATTTTGCTTAAAAATTATAATTTTTAGGCGGGTAATAAGATTTTTTATTAAATATTTGCATATAATTTTCCTAGATAATATAATAAATATATCCTCTATATCTAATGTTTGTTTACAACCACTACTGCATCTCATATATCGACACGTGTTAAGTCGTTCCGCTCTCAGTAATAAATCATCTAATGTTTCTTTTGGTAAAGGTTTCTTAGACCAGTCAATGCTTATTAGTAATTGCACCAACCATTTTGAATGACCATAAAAATAGTAACGATTTATATATAGCATTTTTCTTTGGATACTATTAAAATTATAATTTGGAAATTTATAATATAGTCCCTTAAATTTATTAAAATAAATAGCGGCGACTTTATTCCAAGTGTGACAAGTAAAACTAATATTAATATAATCTTTTAAATCCAAGGGTAATAAATTAAAAAATTTAGTAATTTTATTAAGATTTTTTATTTCATCTATATTATTATAACAATCAGCACAGACCCTGTTTTTACCGTTTTCCATAAAATAATTGTAGTTAAAGTATTTATTTTGAATAGGTATATCAATTGTCTTGGGTGTTGTGACAAAATAATTAGAGCAATTGTTGCAAAAAATTTTTCCGCAACATCGACAATGGTGTTTTCTGTTAGTAAAACTAAAAACACAGTTACATATAGTACAATTTGATATGGTTTCGTCGTTTACCCAATAATTTTGTTTTTTCTTTTTAAAAAAATCTGATTCGATATTATCGTCTGGTGAATTTTTAATTCCATTACCAAGTATTAGTGATATTGATAATTCATTATTCATTATATATGTAAATGTATTATTATTTAAATATATAATAAATAGTTGTAAAATAACTGTGAGCAAAGGTTCCTTACGCCTAGTAGGAGACCACATTTTCAGTGGCGGGAGTCTAAACTTGGAATTTAAATACAAATCCCTTATATGTTTAATTTTATACTATTTAGGTCTACTGCAACCCTCCTATTAAGATATACTGCAAAATGAACCTCTTTTTTGATGAGGAATTTGGGCATCCATTAATGTTAATTGTAAATTTTCGACAATATCAGAAAGTGTCGTTATTTTATCGTCTAATATATCAAGTCGTGAAATACTGGAATTAGTCGATAATGTACCAGACCTTTTAACCTGTATTGGTCTTTCTTGTGCTGACGGTTGTATTTGAGTAGGGTGTGCATTTGTCGATACGCTATTCATTGCTCTTTCTTGTGCTGCTGGTTGTATTTTAGCAGGTTTTACACTTGTCGATACGCTATTCATTGCTCTTTCTTTTGCTGACGGTTGTATTTGAGTAGGGTGTGAATTTGTCGATACGCTATTCATTCCTCTTTCTTTTGCGAGAAGGGGCTGCTGCCACTTTTGTAGATTTGCAGGTTGTACAGTTGTCGATACACTATCATCAAAACCGTCTGGGGAGGGGGTTCCCCATTCCCGCCACGCGGGGGTTGCTACCGCATCCGCCAAGGGGAGGGCAGGTTGTACAGTTGTCGATACGCTATTCATTGCTCTTTCTTGTGCAACCTCTCGGTGTGAGGATGGAATATCCATTGATCTTTCTAACGCAAGTTGTATCTGCAGTTCTTTGAGAAGAGGTCCATCGCGTTCTTTAGAAAATCTCCATTTTGATCCTCCTTTTAAATAATGAATATATTGTTGTATAATTTTTTTACCCTCTTTGGTATTAATTAATACTTCCTTGTTATTTAAGGGATTGATAATAAAGTGATAATTTAACGATGTCATAATAGAAAAGATTATATAATATATATATATATAAAAAATGAAGATTAGCTCATGTAAACCATTGATGATGTATTTAATATATTTTATTATTAGTTGTACTATAAGTTTAGTTGGTCTTAAACTTCTTGGAATAAAAGGTCCTGTTTATACAATCCGTAATACTTTATCTAGTATAACCATAACAGCGCTTTATTCAATATTTTTATATTTCCTATGTGCCAGGGGCTACTTGAAAACTGCTTGGGTAGCAGGAAGTATACCAGTTGTTATGGGTGCGACCGCAATTCTGTTTAGTTTTATATTTGCCGGCGGCGCCGCAATTCTCAGACAAAGCGATAAATAAGGTTTTAGTTTTTGCATTTTTTCCTTCTGGCAATATTATTCCAATCATATATAAAATCTAATTTATAGTGTTTCGATTTAAATAAATCAATAAATAACTCCTTTAGTAGTTTATAATTAGGTTTATCCGTAAATTTTAAAGAGCGGCAATGTTTCATATATAACAAAAATTCAGTCGGTATATTTTTACATAAAGAATTTAATGATATATTTTTTTTAATATTGAAAATATTTTTACGTTTTGTTTTCCTATCAGTGCCTCCTGCACCCTGCCACGGTAATTTTTTTGTTAAAAAATATATTAACATATAACCTATAGATTCTAAATCATCTCTTCTACTCTGTTCAATACCCTTATGATTTCTTATAGAAGAATATCTATATGAACCTGTAAAATTTTTCTTGTCATTATACGGAATGTGTTTATTTTTCTTTGTAATATATTTTTTTGATAATCCAAAATCAATTAAAAAAATTCGCCCCCGCTTCTTTTTTTTAACTCCAATTAAAAAATTATCCGGTTTAATATCACGGTGTATAAAACCTTCGCTATGTAATGTTTCAATCCTATTTAATACCTGTATCGCTATCATTAAGACCGTTTTAAGAGTAAATTTTTTGTTACAGTAATTATATAATTCTTCAAGATTGGGACCTAAGAATTCCATAATAAAAACTAAATCCCTTTTTCTTTCTAAGAATTTATATATTTTTGGAAATCCAATAGTATTTCTAAAATAATCATAAACTAGACTTTCGTGGCGTAATCGATTAATAGTATTTTCACTCTTTTTTTCAATTTTAATTGCAACATATTCTTTGGTTTCTAAATGAATGCCCTTATATACTTTACCAAAAGCACCCTCACCTATTTTTTTTACTATTTTATAACGGTTGTCTATTTCGAGTGACATCTAATTACTTAAATATAGATATTATTTAGGTAATTTAAATTTAATAAATTATTCATCATCGTCAATTAAACATTTTTTTATGCGGGGTTTTCGAGGACGTTTTTTTGGTAATAAACTCTCATATCCAATTTTTCTATAATGTTCTACTTCCTTCCAAAAGTCTAGATATTTCATATAATTTTGTTTCCACCATTCACTATCCCTCCAAACTTTACAACAGGAATAAATATTAACTTTGTAGTATAATTCCTTTGAATATACAGCATCTTCGCGTGCATCGATGTTTTTACGACATTTATTTATCCAACTATCTATCTGGTCCATTTTTAAAAATTTTTCAGGATATATCCAGTCTAATACCATTTTCCCAACCCTATTTTTAACAAAATATTCTATGACGATGTTTTTAATATTATTTTGCTTATTATAAAAACTATTACCCCCCCTATCAGAATTTATATCACTAAAAAACATTTTTTTATTTAGATACTCACTGATATTGCATTCAACAAAATCAACTCTGTCTAAATTACACACTTCCATTTGCTGCTGCATCTGATACCAATAATATATTGGTGGTATTCCACTTATTTTTCTTTTAAACGGCACTTTAATTTCAACCATAATACCTTTTTCGGTTATTCCATCGGGCGAAGCACTAATCATTTTGTATTTATTATGAACTATACTACCGAATTCAAATAATTGTACATTATTTCTCATTTGATATAACATTTGCACAGCGGTTTCGTATTTTGTCCCATGCGTGCATGCTGGATTTGATTTCCATTCTTCTTTGTAACCGCTTTTTTTCATTAAAAGTTTATTTTTATTTGAAAATATGCTTTTCCCGAAAATAATAGCACTCTCACTTGCCCCTATACTGTCCTCTTTCATTTTAAACCATTCAGGTGTCCGCTGTTCAAACTGTGGAATAGTTTTAAGATAGTCAACTATATGTGAATTATCGAATACTATAAAATCATTATACGTATGTGGAAAAATATCTGGGTATAAACTGCAAATACATTGTTTTATAATTTCTTTATATATATGCTTCTTGCAAAATGTCTTGTCATAAATATTTTGTAAAATTAAAAGACAATATTCAGTTAACGATTTTAAATTAACAGTGTACTTTTCTGTTATTGGATGACAAATCGTTTTAATTTGAATTATTAATTCATCCATTAATTATTATATTATATATATCTTTTTTGTTTATATATATATTATATACAGATGAATGAAATTATCAGACTCAAATGTGTTTTACTAGGAAATGCTAACGCAGGTAAATCGTCACTTGTCTTTAGGTATATTAAAAACGACTTCACGTCTAAATGCCAAACTACTGTAGGTTGCTCGTTTAATTCAAAAGAGTTAGAATTAGATAATAAAATTGTCAAATTAGATATATGGGATACGGCTGGTCAAGAAAAGTATAGAAGTTTACTACCGCTGTATTATAAAAAAGCTAAACTGGTTTTACTTTGTTTTGATTTGTCAGTTTATGAACCAAATTTAAAAAAGGATCTCATATACTGGTTTGGTCAATTAGATAATAATAGTGAAGTAGAGGATCGCGTAACATTTTTTGTTGGAACTAAAGCAGATATTAAATGCGTTGAAGTCGATACCCAGTTACGGGAACTTCAAGATTGTTATCCGGGTATAATATATATTGAAACCTCTGCAAAAGAAGGTACAAATATAAGTTATTTATTTGAGTATGCTGTTAAGGATGTTATATCCAAGATAAAAGCGCCTATAGTAATTGATGATATGGTTGAATTTCCGATTATAACAGAAGAAGAAACGGGTTGTTTTAAATGTGCTATAAGTTAACGACCGAAGATATCGGGAGTATGCATATTTCTTTGCACCTTACACTGACTTAATCTATTAGAATTATATTCGTTATTATTGTCGTCTTTAGTAGATTTTTGTTTATGATCTTTTTTGTTTACCTTAGCATACGCGCATGTATTAAATCTAGATTTCATAGGGTATAAAGCATTATCCATCGTCATATCTAAGGGACCGCCTGCTATATTATAACCCTTGTACATAGGGGGTTTTTTAGTTTCAGTGTGTTTCAATTCAGTTTTAAGAATATATTTATTAGGGTCGGGCAATCGAGACGGTGATGGTATTCGAGACTTCAATATATATTTGGATTTATCTATTTTAAATTTATCTAATTCATCACGTTTAACATAGTCAGACATATCGGGTGGAGCTATCATTTCTGTTTTTAATATATATTTATCCATATCAAGATATTTTATTTCTTTTGATATCGATTTTCCATCCGTATCACAACTTTTTACCGTCGAAGTTGGGTCTATTTTTTCAGTTGTGTCTATTTTTGCGGGTGTATCTAAGTTTGATACAGGTATAGTTTGTAGATATTTATCAGTAAAATTAAATAAACTGGTTTGCCCTTTTGAAAATGATTTTTCTTCAATTTGACCCTTTTTCTTAACACACTTCTTTATATCTACATCTGTCCCCTTCTCAATTCCGATAGAATAAAAGAAATTCCAAAACTTACAATATTCCTCTTCATTTATGGCAGGAGCCATTAAATCTTTCCAATTTTGGGTGAAAACGCCTGGTTCGGACCTCTCTACCCATTTAACAATATCTATTAAAATTTTATAATCGGGATTATCTACAGTAGTTGTAAAATATTCAACACTCGTAAATCCTTCAATTGTCCCGGACTTAGGAGGTGAATCACCATACCAAGCACAACGATGATGCTTTGGGGGTTTACCACATTGTTCCCGGGTGGCCTCCGAGCAATGCTGGTCCATCATTGTTGTTAAATAGGGATTGGCGAAATTGGCATTTGCATTAGGATTATCATGTCTACGAGTACCATCCTTTGTCACGAGTTTATCATCTCCATCTTTTCCATCATTTCTGGTTTTACACCCTGTTAATGCAGGTTTATCAATCGTTGTAAGCGAACCTATTAATACATCTAGTTCGTCGAGTAGTTTAATATCATTGGCGTATTTAATTGGACCCTTTTTATATAAATCTGCCCTACCAAGTTTAAGGAACGGTCGCATTTGGAGTATTTGTGTTTTTATATTTTTAAAGTAGTCATCAAACGTCTTAAAATGGGGGGGTGGTTGCGTCTTTGCAATAGTATCCGTAAAAGTTTCCTTTTCGCACGCACAAATAAATTTGGATAAATTCTTTTTAATATAAAGCGTAGATATGAATAAAACTAATAAAATTAATATAAGAGGTGCGTATTTCATTTATATAGTATAATATATTATATAAATGATATTTTAATTATTTCCTAATTTATTTATAATATCAATGATATCACATACGTAATCTTTATTTGCCGCACAATAACCCTTTATTTTTCGAGAGCATTCGGGACTTTCATAAATAATTTTAGAATTTACTAAATCAATGCGTGTCTGTGAACAATCTTTACAAATTTCTTCATTATTAAAATTACAGCGTTTATTTTTTTTTATAGGTTGTTCTAGAGGTTTTAAAATCTCTACTTCTTTTGGGATTTTTATTATAAACTTATTATTGATATATTCATACATTTCTTTAATTTCTGATTCTTTAAGAATTCTATTATAAGTAATTATACCATTAAGAATCCCTTTTAAATTTTTTCCCTTATTTATTATTATAGGGTCAGAAGTCATGTTATAAACTGTTGATTTGTCATTTCTTAAAGTATCGCCGTAATAATATAATTTTTTATTATTAACATATAATTCGTGTTTATCATTATTAATTACTAGAGTTAATATTAAATTATATTGGTGATTTCTATATATATATCTGTCTATCTTATAGTGATATACCGAATTCAAGAATGCTAAAAATATGTGAATTTTTTCATCTTTAGATGCTATTGAAATTTCACAATAATTATTAGGAATATTTAATAATATCCCATGTTCATCTTTTTCGTATAAGGTATATGAAAGAGCCAACGTAGAAGTTTTTGATAATAAATTAGGTGAGTTATTAATAGAACCCTCATTATTATTTAAAGATACACCATTATTCTTATGTGAATCTTTTTTTGAAAAGGTAGGTTTATTTATTTCTGATTTAGGATTTTCAAAATTTTCTGTATGATTTTTTTTTACATATAAATAAATTAGTAAAATTATAAATAGAATTGAAAGTATTAACATATTTATTATTATATAAACATAATTAATTTACCCGTTTAGTTTTATGTTACAATTCTAAGAATAATTTAAATCGATACTTCTAAATTGTTTAATCTGCAATAATAATATAGATAGTGATAGTATAAAAATTAATAGAAATATTACTGAAACTAATATTAAATATGGGTAAATTTTATTAAAAGTGTAACGTATCAAAGGGTCTACTAAACTTTTTTGTATCTTGGATATATTTTCGTGTTTATTAATCTCCTCTATAAATTTATTCATTAAATCATTAAATATATTTTCCATCATACTTAATTATATTGTTTTGATATTTTATTATTTAAAAATTTACTTACATATATTTATAAATGTCTTTGGAAATAATTAAAATATCTCGTACCCAAACAGGTTCCTTGTATAAATTATTAGAAAATAAGCATAATATTACTATAAAATTTACAAATATTAAACCCTTATTTAAACCCGATAAGTATTATAATAATTTTTATATTAAATGGCGAATAAATATAGAAAATATTCATAAAATACTTAAATTAGAAAAATATATGGGTTTGTATTTTCAAAAAAATGTTAAAAGTAATTTGCTGAAAAAAGAAAATTATCCATTAATGTTAAATACTAAATTTACTTCAACTAAAAACAATCCTATAATTATAGATGGCGATTTAACGAGCGTCCCCGAATTTATTGAATCTAATTTAGATAAATCATATAATATTTCAATTGAATTTGGAAAAATATTTGCAGACGATGATACCGTTAAATATCCTTTGATAATTAGGGATATTTCAGTTTGTTAAATATCCTTTAATACTTAGGGATATTCAATTTGTTAAATAAAAACTATTTAAAATTAATATTTATAAAAATATAAATAATGATTAATTATTCGGAATATACTGATTACGATGATTTAGAAGAATTAAATATGACGTTTAAAGGAAATCCCCGAAAAGATTTAGAAACAGATATATACAAAGTTTATTTAACTAAACCTATTGTATTTCAATTACCCAAATCGAAAATATCCGAAATTAATGAATTGGATTATGAACAATCGGTGGTAACATATACTTTAGAAGACGATTCTTTAGTCAATTTTTTAGATAATTTAGATGCATATATTATAAATATTTCTAATAAACATTCACTTAAATGGTTTGGTAAAAATTTAGAACAAAAATTACTTATGGGTTTATATGAAAATTCATATAGTTTAGAAAATGATATGAAATATTTGAAGTTTGTAATTAGTGATACTGATTTAGAAGAAGTTAGTAATTATAATATAGACATCGACCAAGATATTTTACTTGTAATTAAAACTATAGATATATTTAAACGAACCTTCAAATTAAATTTTGAATTAGACAGATTTGATTATAGTGACGATATGGGGGCGGAGGAGGTTGATTTTGAAAAATTAATTAATTCTCAAAAAAATGTATGCGATACAAATATTGTAGATGAAAAAAGTTTTAGCATAAGGGATGATATAATTGATGGTGATTTAAAAAGTGAAGTATTAGAATTAATTAAAACTAAGGAACTCGAAAAAGAGACCGTGTTAACAAATACAAAAAGAATTAACACAGCGAGTGAAACATTAAAACAGAGAGTGTCCGATTTAGACACTGAGATAAAAAGTTTTAGAGAAAAACTAGATGTTTTATAAAAAGATTAATAATTAAATATTTTTAGAATAATTATTTTATAATTATATATTATAATAAAATGGATAGAGATCAGGTTATAAAGATTGTTTTACTTGTTGTCGGTGTTGTAGCGTTAGTCTACGTAATTAATTTATATATGAATTCAAAAAAAACTTCCTTAGAGAATTTTGAGGGCGGCGTTAACGCTGTCTCTCCAGGTGAACAGTTAGGTAGAAACGCTGTATATGGGGAAGTAGATTCAGTTGGAGAATTAATTGGAAACCAAAAACCAAAAGATTGTTTCCCAAAGGACCAATTAAACCCTAGTGATTTATTACCAGGAAATGCCGACTCTGAGTGGGCGCAATCGGTACCAAGTTCAGGTAAATTAGGTGATGGTAACTTTTTAGACGCTGGTTATCACGTAGGAGTAAATACCGTTGGACAATCCTTAAGAAATGCTAACAGGCAGTTACGAAGTGAACCCTCTAACCCACGTGTTAAGGTATCGCCATGGATGCAAACTACTATCGACCCGGATTCAAACAGAAAACCGTTAGAAATAGGTGGTGGATGCTAAATATATCATATTTAATTAAATTAAATTTATTTAAATATTATAATGACTACTAGAAAAATACTTACTGTTTTAGAAAATTATAAAACATTAACCAAAGATATAAAAAAAATTGAAACCAAAACAAAATATTTAAAAACTAAACAGAAAGAGTTAGAAGAAATCATTATAGATTATTTAAATACTAAGAAATCGGATAAATTATCAAATGTAACACTCATCACAAATATTAGACGAGAACCACTATCTAAAAAATATTTAGATAATACATTAAGGAAATATTATAGAAAATATTTTTTAAGTAATCAATCAAAAATAAGTAATTCAGAAATTACTAAATTTACCGAACGAAAAACAAAAACAATGTTAAACCATATTTTAAAAAATAGAAATAGTAAAAAATATCAACGGTTAAAGATTAATTAGAGATAGATAAATTATATAATTATATATTAATGAAGTGGGCACCTTTTATTGCATTGATAATTTTTATATGTCTGGCGGTTATGTTAGGGTTTGCATTTGGTCTTCTTAATTTAATACCATTTGTTAACATCTTTACATGGCCATTATTCTCCATGTTGAATGCTGGTTTATGGTTAGCATTATTTATAACAATATTAATAGTTACAATAAGAATGGCTTGCGGGTAAATTATTATTTAAAGATATTTCAATAAATATATTATATTGAAGTTATCTTCACCTGAAATGTCAAAATTTGTTCGTCGTACGTATAAAGTAATAAATTTTAAGGGAGACAAATATTTATTAGGTAATGAATTTAATACATTAATTAAACCTAAAAATAAGGTCCCCTCAACAACGTCTAAACCAATCAAAAAAAAAATAGTGAAAAAAACTAAAAAATATCCCACAATTTCATATAAGAACTTTATTATTAACAAAATATTTAATTTATGGTTAGAGGATAATATAGATGAGTTAAAAGAAACTTTTGAATCTATATTAATGTGTCATCTAAAAAATCGAGGCCTATTTACTGTTGATAAAGATGTAATGTTTAATGAGTATGCAAACTTTATATTTAGGAGGAATAAGGAGGCTATTACTTTCGATTATGAAGAAATATATATTTAAAGTTAAAGTAATATATATATATACTTGTGATTATAAAATGACTGAAATGGATGAAAGACAAGAGTTCCTTATCTCAATGTACAACGCTGATATTTATAATGATTTATTAGATTATATGGATTATAAAAACCAAAGTGAATTGTTAATGAATTTAAATGCGGGGGATATTAGTAAATTTTTTTCTCAATTTTTAACTTTTAAAATCCCAAAAGAAGAAGAGTTTATAGAAAATGATACTGATGACGAGTATATTTAATAATTATTTTAGTTCTAAGTTGTTTTACATAATTAAATCTTCTCCTCCTTTGGGAGTCAATATATATTGTGAATGTCTCTCACTATATTTTGACCATTTTCTTTTATTAAAAGGTCTCACATCAATTAAACCCTTCTTAATTAATTTTTTATATTTATCGACTAAAGCTTGATCTACATTGCATTTCTTATCGGGATAAGCTATCTTTGATGCGTCCGGTTTAGGTTTAGACCCGTAACAGTTTACACCAAATTTAAGGTTTTTATCGGGAAAGAAACCACCGTTAATACCTGGTTTACCACATCTATCTTTATTGGTTTTGGTTTTTTGCAGTCTTTTCCAATATTTATTTTGAATAGGATATAATGCTAATCCATTCGCCGACCATCCGTAATTACACCAATTGGCACCCTTTTTATGGGCTTTTAATAGTTGGTCGTAAGTCGCTAATTTACTATCCAATGATTTGCATAATAAATGCGCCTCGTCATATGTAAAATCATTATTATCGATATTAAAAACTTCATCAACCCCTGTATTTTGTGGTCGCCGAGGAGGGGGTGGGCGTGGTTTAGGTACCGCAGGGGGTTTACATTTAGACTTCGGTTTAATTTTGGATTTACATTTGGGTTTGACTTTACCGCTAGGCTTGGTTGGTTTATTTCTAGGAGGTTTCACTTGGTTTTTATTACCGATTCTAAATATATTTTTAATAGTATCTTGAATATTCAAGGTCACACCGTTAACTATATTATTGTCAAGATATATTTTAAAATATAATAAAAATAAAATTAGTAATAACATAAGTCCAATTATTATTACAGGGGTGTTACTTGAAGATATTACCGATTCTGGAGTTGGAGTAGGATACATTATTATAATAATATAATATAATAATTTAGTTTACTCAATATTGTCTTTTCTATAAAACAAGCAATAAGCATTTTCTGAAATAACTTTTTCTTTAGATAAAGTTGACACCACATTATCATTAAATTTATACCAGTTATCATCTGTATTTTTTACATACGCCCAATAATGTCCACCGCCCAAACCGCCTCCATGATTACATACTGCATATAGTGAATATTTATATGTATCGGCGTCGTAACCTTTTATAGTAGATGACATATCTAATTCATCTATAGGGAAATCTATTAAAGAATCGATTTTCTCTAATTGATTATTATATCTTTTTAAAAATATTATCATAATATCAGGTAAAGACCAAAAATGCACAGTCTTTTTTATTTTTTTTTTTTCATTACTAATAATTATCTCAGGAGAAATAAAGTTGTCAAGACAATCACGTAAATTCGAAGCGTTGTCTGGTATTTCCAAACTGATCATATTAAACGGTTCGAAACTATAACTTTGTTCGTATTTATCCATAGTTTTAGTTTCTAAATATGTAAAATATTGCCCGTAGAATAATTTTAAAATAGGCGAATAATCATCTTCGAAAAATTCCTTAAACGATGTATATGCCTTAAGTGCTAATTTATCAAATTTATTTTTAGATGAACCCTCTATCTCGATGCTAACTTCTTTTGTTAAACCGTTATGCAACATTTCCAATACAAATTGTAAAAATTCCTGTGAATCATTTTGACCAAATCCAGTAAATTCGCAACGATCTTTTTGTGCAGATAAACTTTGCACTTCTTTTAAAAAATCATTTGGGGAAAATACTGCGTTTTTTTCCCATAATTGATTCATTACATTTTTAAGTTCAACTATAAAATTATATTCATCTTTGGTTTCATCCAATGTATTATTTAAATCTTCCGAAAACATAAATTTTAAAAGCGGTACTGTGTTATTAAGACATTGTAAAATAGAGTTCATGAAGCACGTGTTTCCCAGATTAGATAATCCACAGAAACCCTTTTTATAAAGAAAATCATGATTTATATTTTTTGTGACAAGTGCTTTATCCATAATATTATAAATAATACTGTTTTTTTTAAATAATTACAAAAAACAATATTTAAAATCAAATTTACAAACATACCTATTCTTATGATATCCACCAATTAGGTACAAAATAAGGCGGTTGTTTGCCTGATCCCACACAAGCACTGTCGGAGGGTCCGTTTTTAAGGTGTTCGTCAATTTCTCTAAATGAAATATAATGGTTAAAATATTGAACATTAGATAAAAACCCACCAAAACCACCAAAAGCATTTAAATATATGTCTCCATAGTTCTGTTTTGGAAGCGATTTAAGGTTAAGTCTTTTAACAAGATTCCCATTTATAAATACATCTAAATTTCGTTGTCTTACTGCAACAGTAACATGCACCCATTTATTTAATGGAATGTTATCCACCTCAATGAATTCTCTTACATTTTCAAAGGTGTTCATGTTAATAATAAGTGTGTTTTTTGTTTTATCTAACCAAATACCAGGTGACTGAAGAGGATTTCCAGTAGAATTACCCTTATGTAAAATATGTTTCATTTTATTTTCATTCTTGGACCAATCATCTATATGTATCCAAAGCATATATGCAAATTCTAAACCCCCATATTCATTTTCAGATCGAGGGAGTGTAACAGCACCGTATTTAGTTGGGTCTTGTAATATTACCATACGGCTTTTGGCGTCCTTAGTACCTTTAAATACCCAAGGACTTGAATTTTTAATTTGTTGATACTTTCTATACAATCTTTTTATTAAATTAACACATACTATAAATAATATTATAAAAATCATAGTTAGCATTATTTTACTTACAACTGTACCACCTGATAAAAAATCTTTTCCTTTGTTATACAACGCCATACCACTGACTTTAGTTTTGTCTACTATTCCAGATACCATCTTATATATATATTATATAATTTATTTTAATTTGTAAGACATTTTTGTAAATTTGCCGCGTTCGATTTTAGTTGCTGTAGTGAGGGATAGATTTTACTGAAATAATGTTTTAAATCGACACTGTTATGTCCCTTTCTGTATAAATCATACATTGTTGGTGCCGAATATGCTATATTTGAATAAAACATATCACTTACTATTCCATCAAACCCGCCATCTTTATTTATATGTATAGTACTCGTATCGTTAGTTTTGGGTATATTATTATATGTGCAACTTCTTCTTAATTGTCCATTTATATATACATCCATTGTTTTGTTTTGGAGAACTATACCTAGATGTATCCACCGCTGAACTTCAATATTTTCTATATCACAATTTTTATTTATTTCTAAATTAATTTCAGGATTAAGTGATTTTGCTTCGCGATTGTGAGTGTGCATTCTGATAATTATATTGTTATTTTTTGGGTGTAACCAAACTCCTGGTGCGGCATCACTGCCATCAGGTCCTCCTACGTGGAATATGTGTTTCGGTCTTGAGTACTTGTAATCTAAATCTCGTATATAAAACCATCCACTAAAAGTATATTCTAAACCGGGTGTTAAATCATCCAACTTATTTCCAAGATTTACCTTAGTATAAATGCGCGCATCTTTAACTCCTTTTACCAATCTAATTAAATTCTTTTTCTTTAAAAATAAATGTTTGAGCACTCTATAAATTATTAAGCATAAAAATAAAACAATAATAATAGTAATAAATGTTATAAAAACCTGATTTTTAATAATCTTATTAACAAAATCCATTATATTATAATATAATAAATTATATTTTATAAATATAATAAATTAAGTTATTTAATTTTACATTTCACCAGAATTGGATTTTCTTATAAAACAAAAACCTATAGGAATTAATTATATTTACTGACGCCTCCCCGTAAAAAGAGTTTGATAATTATTGTTGTGTTCCATCGACAGCATTCGTTACCGTTTGGTCGATACTTCCTAAAATATTATTCGTTTTATCTAATGCAGGATTTATAAAATCCTTTTTTAAAGAACTCAATTCTCCAACTATAAAATCTTTAGCGCTCCAATCCCCTACTTTAACATCCAAGTTTATTTTAGGTACGTATGATTTAACTAATTTGGATAAATCTAATATATTAAATGGGCGTGGACCTTTTGAATATATTTTCTTTATTTCTTTTGGTAATACGACTCTATTATAATAACGGAATTGTGAAACAAAACCCCCAAAACCACCGTGTTTAGTAATAGATAAATCACTATTAGAATGACTTTTAATTGAGCCATTAATTACTTTAGATGTATATAATTCACCATCTATATATATTTCGGAAGATTGTTGAGTATTAACAATTACTAAATGAAACCAACGTTCTAATGGGAAATTTTCGACCTTAATTGTTATCATGTCACCGTCTTCTTTTCTAACATCTACTTGAATATTATTATGTTTGTGTTCCATAACTACATTAATATCAGTCCCTTTGTTAAAAATGTGTTTTTTTCTAGTATTGTTCCAGTTAGTATCATTAACATTTACCCATACCATATATGTACCATCATACGAATTATGTGCCGGTAATAAATCTTTAGACGAGAAAGTGACCGCCGCTTTAGCATTTTTTATTGTTTTAATCAGTATCGGTTCATTGTGTGCATTATAAATCATTTTTCTTATAGAATTATAAATATAATATATTATTAATCCAATAATAAGAATAATGACAACCGCTGAGATTAAATTATTCCGCGTAGCTAAATCTGTAATTGACATGTATATTATATAATAATATATTTTAAGAATATATTAAAGTATTATTTAATTTTTTTTACAATTTAATATTTTTTTTTTGAAAGGATTTCTAACAAATATATTTTTGACTAATAAAAGCACTTTATATAATGGGTTTTTATTTATTGGCCCCGAGTGAAAAATATCCTTTATATTTTTCTTAGTTAAGTTATTTTTATAATGGTATATTCTAGAAATGTATCCTGAAAACCCACCATTAGATAAATATATAATATCACTTTTTGGTTTTAAATCAGGAACATTTTCTAAATGTCTTGAATGATATAATTTACCATTTAACCAAATATCTAAATGCCGATTTTCTAATAAAACTACTATATTGACCCACTTTTGGATCGGCAGATTTTCATATACAATTTGTTCAGCACGAGTTTTATTTAAAACAGGTATTTCTATATATAAATTATTATTTTTTGCTCCAAGATATATTAAGAACCCCCCTTTATTTAAAATATATTTTTCATTCATAAATCTGTAGTTCCAGTCTTTAATATATATCCAAAAACTTTGGGTAAAACCTAACCCTCGTTTTACTTGTGAAAATTGAGTGAGTTTATGAGGAGCCGTGATTTTTTTTTTAGCGTCGTGGGGAAATTCTATAATATTAGTAAACCCCCTAAAATATCTTATAGTTAAAATTACCAATATTATAATTAAAAGAGTACTTAATAACCCTACATAGAGTTTTTTATTTTTTAAAATATTACCCATTTATAATAAATTGAGATAAAAATATAGTAAAGGTTTATTCCGCTTCTTCTTCGGCGCTTTCGACTTTTAATTTAGGATTACGAATATATCTATATAATTTCATAAAAATTGATTCAGTATAAGGTCCCTTTTTATGTTTAACGGTTATAAAATCTACAGTTTTGGCCTCAGGGAAATAACATAATGATGACAACATACCTGCAAAACCGGCCTTCTCTTCATTATTAGAAAATCCACTCTTTTTACATATTTGTGTTAATTTACTCCCCACCTCGGTTTCACCGCTTATAAAACCACCATTACCCCCTATTACTAAATTACCTGTATTTTGTATAACTGAACCACCGAATGGTTTCGAGACCGCTACTTTACCATCTAAACAAACCGTCGCTGAATTATTATCAACGATAAGAGCTATGGAAAACCATTTTCTCATAGGGAAATCATTAAGTACAAATTTTTCATTAATTATTTGACCACTAGACTCTGTTGATAAAATAAATTCTAAATCATTTGTTTTTTGCGCAATATATACCCCAGGACATTGTTGTTCGGAATAATATCCCACCTGTCCTTTGGTAAAAACATTTTTATATACACCATATCTATATTTTTTAATATCATCGACGTATAACCAAAAGAAATATGTAAATGAATTCCCGATAGTAGACGTATATATTTTTTCACCGGGAAGAGTTATAAGTCTATTAGTTAAAACACTTTGTTTAAAAAATATTGGATTTAATTTATCCCACTTTCTTTTATTTATAAAATATACTATAAAGAGAATAACTGTTATAATTGCCGCCACAATAAGAATTAACTTGAAATTTTTATTTTTAAGATTTACTAAATTTCCTATTTTAGAACGTTGTAATTGTAATTGTATATTTTGCATACTTAATATAAAACGAGAAAATCTATATAATTAAATAATTTCTTAAAATTAAATGTTTTTTTATTATAATGGATAAAGTTGTACATAAAAAATTATCGGATTTTGTTACATCACTTGTGGGTCTCAAATTATTACACATATATATGAGCCGTATAGGAATTAAACAATTTCAAACAAATACTATGGTACCAATGGCATTATTACTAGGGAAACGAGAATTTAGAACATTTATTGATAAAGTAATACAGAGGGGGGGTGGTTTTAGTAGTAGTATTAATATTATGGAAGACCCTCTTACCAATAATTATTTAAAATTAGCTGGATTAATAGATGGTAAAATTGATAAAAATACCTTAATCCCATTAGGTATATTGAAATTTATTCATAATATGCACGAATTTGGTTTTACACAGAAAAACGGAGAACTTACTCAATATATAAAGGGTGCTTGGGATGAAAATATACTAACTCTATTAAAGAAACATCATGGTGTAACGACATTAACTACATCAACTTTAGTACCATTAGCAATAATTATGCCTAAAAAAGCTTTAATTAATTATTTAGTAAATAAACAGGATATGCGCGTCTCTAGAAATTCCGCACCATTCATTCAGGATCCATTATTAAATAATTATTTCAGATTAATCGGTTTATCAAAAAAAAATGTCTACATCTCTACATTAGTTCCGTTAGGAATAATAGTTGTTTTACATCATATATACGAATGAAAGTGTAGATTTAACCTTTATAAACTTTCAATCCTAAGAAAAGTATTATAATTACTAATACTATTATTATTATATTTTTTATTTTATTAGATTTACGCACGGAAAATAAATTGAAGGAGGTCCCTGACTTGTATAAATTTTTAAAATTTCTAAAAGATAACGGATGCTTTTTTAATCTGATATTTACCTGATTGTGAATACTCCAAAAATATTTTACAACTGTTTCTCTACTTTCTAAAGATTTTTGGAGATTATTATTAGTAATTAACTTAGTTACTTCTTTTTTACATGTAGGACACGGTAATGTATTAATAAAATTCCAAATTAAATTAAAATATAAATCTTTTTCTTTTTTGGAAGGTTTGATAGGATAATGCAGAGTGATCATATGTATATAATTCCAATAAATTGGACCCCATTTAATTGTCATTAATATATTTAATATATAGAAATATTTAATTTTTATGGCGAGAACAATTAATATCCCGGCAAGTTTTATTATTTTTCCAATCAGTTAGAGCATACTTATGATTACGAATATTCCAATAGTCATTTTGAAATTCTAAGCGTAATTGAGTTTCTTCACAACTTTGGCATAAGACTAATGAGATTTTTGATTGAGACTTAGTTTCATCATTGTTTATATTGGTTTTAGAATTTTTATTTCCCATATTCTACTATGTAATTATATTTTTAATTATAAAATATAATATCAAATTTGTATGTGATTTATACCTAGGGTTCTTAAAGTTCTTAGGAACCCACCCCGTAGTCCCCATGGCTCTTATAGAACTCATCGTTCTGTAGCAGTTCCCGACCTGATTCCTGTTGAATTTCCAAGGACCGCCGCGTGGCCGTAATATCCAGCGCACCCACATCCTCGTTGGACAAGAGATATATAAGCCTCAACAAGTGGAGTTCTGTTAAATACATTAAACTCGTATCAACCGCTGCTTGGTCCCCCGCCCACCGTTCACGTCGACCCACCAATTGTTTGCGACTTATCAACTCTTCATCATCCTCCCAATTTTCGCGAATCCCAATCAGTTCACGATTCTCCAGGTAGACGAGCTTGCTTAGCTGAGAAAGGGGTCGGCTATTTGCTGTGCGTCCAGTGCGGACTTTATTGGTTAAACGCGTGTCGGCTTGTTCTTCCGTCAACACTCTGCTCTTCACCGCGTTCGACAACTCTTCCTTTTTTCTCTTGAGCCATTGTATTAGAACTAGTTCATTGACCTGCCACTGATAATTTATCATTAATAGTCTATAACTTGCTTCAAAATATTTTTCACACCACGACTTTATTTGTTCCCTGAGGATAAAGTCACGATCGCTCTCGAACTGCTGTAAGCGCGCCGCCTCTTCTTTGTCATATTGGATCGTGCGGTCCCTGGTACGCTTCGTCCGCTTATCTTGCTCCTCATTATGGAGGTGCGACATCGCCGCGTTGTAGGACTCTTCCCCCCATACCAGATTTTCGATGTAGGTGTGGCGATACAATCCTTTTTTAAAAGTATCAAATAAGTCTTTTTGTGTGTGAATCCATATATTGGCATCGGAGACACTAATACGGTCGGGGAGTGCACCGACCTCCATTACCCTCTTCTTTGCCTTTCCCACATCGAGACTCACTGTCGTTGGTGTCAATACATGTAACATTGTGTCAGGGTGGACATCTAGTAGTTGAATCTTTATATCATTATTTAACCCCTGACCGCCATTTTTCAAGTGCATTATCGCTATATTTCGGAAGAGTTTCACGAATTTATTCTCCCAAGGTAATAATTCTGTAGTCACAAGACCATGTACATAATCCTCCCGCCACTGGTCAAAGGGCGTTAGTTGTAATATTGGGGCAATCGTTGCTGTGCCCTCCACGTCAACGTCGGTGACATTCGCGGTGGGTGAGAAAATTGCCTCCAAAAGTTCCTCGGGAGTTATTGCATGTACGTATCCGTTTCCGGTGAAACTGGGATAATCTTGCTCTTCTTTTATATATGTGTGATCATTATTATTAAGAGTATATTTATAAAGTTTTTCAGCACGGTTGTGATAGTTTTCGCATTTCAAATTTGAACGGGACGAATCGAAAGTGCGTACATGTACCTCTATGGTATCAGTACCATCTTTAAAAATTAACTGATTTCCCCAAAATTCTATACTGTCTTCTTTAGGGGGAACACGTCGTACGCCATCCCAGCGGCCATCATCATCATCTAAGGTATACCAATCACCTATACTAATAGCCGGCATTACCCTTGATTCCATACCCTCAAATTTAAATTCAGGCAAAGGCCATGGCAATGGGTACGTCGCAATCACTCGATTGTATAAGTTTGAGTATCCTTCCGCGACACAGAGATAACCTCCTGTCATAATCCCGTCCCAGTAAATGTTACGCGTGGCCGGATTACTATAATAGGGATTCTCCCCCGCCTCGTCGCGGGCGGCAGCGATCTTCACCCACCCGGTTGGGGGAGGAGGTAAAGTTTTCAATGCTCGCGCTATCGCTGCCGGATATTCAAGCTGCAAAGTTCTAGCTATATCAACCTCAGCTGGTTCTGCCTTAAAGGCATATTGGACCTCACGCCCCATACTTTCACGAGCGGCTCTTTCACCTTGTAAACGAGAAGCGACGCCTTTCGATAACGGCGGAGGGGCATCTTTGTCTTCGGCGCCCATATCAAACGCTTCTGATAGCATGCGTTCATAATCAGGACGTACTGGTTCACGAGGTACAAAAGGTTGGCTACTATCAAAGGTACTATCTCTGGGATGAGACAAACTACGTTGAGCTCTTGTGACGCCCGTATCTATACTTCCACCTGCCTTGCGCGCGGCGGTCTCCTCCGTACTAAACTGCCGGTTCAAAAGTATTATTAGTGATTCGATGTGTTGGGGGGGCGACAATACCTTTGTACTGTCGTTTGAAACCTTGGCGAGTTCGGTCGCAAGGAATGTTGCCAATGGCACCTCGTCGGGCTTTTCTGTCCATTTTGTTGACGCCTCCACCTCAACCGCGTCCACCGTACCTAACTCAGACTTGATAAATAATTCCAACATGGTTTTCATTATTTCTGTGTATTGGGATGATGCGGCGCGCAACAGCCGCCCCGATGCGTGAATTTTCTGTCGAAGTGTTTTGGGGAGAAGATAGGTAATTTTTATGTGAAATACAATCAGATCCATGCGCAGACCTAAAATCAGATCTTTTTTTAAGAGGTCCACTTTTTCTTCCTGTAATTTTCTAAATAATATATTATCTTCTTGGGATTCAGTACCTATTGGGGAACGAATATCATTCTGACCGCGTCGACCCAGAATATAGTTAATCCAACTATTACACTTATTTAGTGTATCATGATTTTTCTTTTTAGATATTTTCAAATTTATGTAAGCAACTGTTGCCTCTTCTTTCGTGAGCTTAAGAAGACGGGATATGTTAGGTTTCCTATCGCTATTCTGAGTTTTCATTACCAATTCCATCACATCAAAAAAAAGTCCCTTGTCGTCGAGTGCGATGAATGAATCGATTGACTCGACGTCCTCCTTGGTGAATGATTTGGTTGTCTCAAAGGGGCCGGACCAAAATGGTAAAAGAGCATAGATAGAAAATAATACAAATGGGTTTAAATCTAATTGGTATACAACGGGTCCATTTTCTATAAGGAAATCTTTACGGATATTCTCCGCGAGATTTCCCTTCACCGCTTCATCCAAATGACGTAACATCTCTATTTCGGTCGCTTCCTGCGCTGCCGCCAACATCTTTGCCTTTTGGGGGTCTCTTCTGGGTTTCATAGAGCGTCTTTTGCCCCCCAATCCTAATTCAACTACCGATTCGAATTCCTCTGCCACTCCGTACTCCCCCGGGTTCGTGTTCAAAAAGTTTTTGAAATGATCAAGTATTAAAAAAACGTGAATTCCAATTTCTAAATTACTTCTTGGCACTACCATACCACGTTCACGATGGCGTCGGCAATACCAGTTCTCGCTCTCAGGACTGACGAATGTGTCTGCGTTCTCGCGGCGGCCACGCTGTTTCCAATGGATAAATACACCTTTACCTTCAATCAAAGTATCGCGGTCGAAATCCTCCCAAAGTGTAGAGGGGTCTTTTGGGAACTTTATGGGGGTGCGATGTGGTTTCGATGCATACTGCATTGGGAGAGGAGAGTATAAACGTTTCGCACGTTCAACGGCCAACTCACCAGAAAAATCCGTGTCGAATTGCGAAAAGGAACCGGAGAAACTATCTTGGACGTGCCCCCCGCTATCCGTACTTAGAAATCTGTCGGGTACCACTGGTCCTTCTTTTGAAATTCGGGCTATCTCCGCCCTGACGCCCTCGTCCTGAACCCCGTCTTCGGGATAAGTAAAACGGGGTCCGTATATATGATAATGTGCCGTGAGGTTTCCATGGCGGTCGTACTCATTTAGTGAAAACCCAGCCTGATTACCAATAGTGCGGTCTTCAGATTGAGACGTAGATGTTAATTTTAAAAAACCGGGGGGATTGAGGCTTTCTGTTTCGGATATTTCTGTGCCGCTTTCATCACTGCGATAAAAGCACTTATTTAATGTATTACTAAAAAGTTCTCGTCCTCGTTCCGTATAACTGATCATGTGAATTAATCTATGATAATGCCCACCAGAAGTAGCGAATTGTCGAAGATGCCTCCCCTCGATATTTTCTCGGTCTGCGCTATGCGTGTCGATGCCCCATTCTTTATCAAAAGTACCAACGTCAATTGATTCACTTATATTCGCAAACGCATCGTTCATAAGTTTATGTAATGTATCTGGCATTAAGTAATTAGTCGTTACTCCTGAGCGTACGACCACACCGGCAGCCTTGGTCGCGGCCGCGCGTCCCCGTAGTTCCTCGTGGTTAAAACACGGATCGGTAGTACCGGCGTCTTGTTCACTTTCACCCCCCTTCACACATGGTCTAAGATTTGTTAATATACCGTTTATTGTATGTTCATCTTTTTTTTCTGTTTCTTGTAAAAAACAATCTCCTAAAACCCTCGCACATCGATTATTTTTAAAACTGTCCGCGGGCGTCTTCCCAATCATGGGTGTCTGTGGACCAGACGCTATAGGCGGTGTTAATCCTAATCCCAAAGGTCCACAAAAACGGGGGAACTCGGGAGGACAGTGGTACGGGGTGGAATCCGCCGCCGGGACCGCCTCGAGCGCCACAGCTCGTGGCGCTGCGCGCTTATTCTTCTTCTTCTTCTTCTTCTTCTTCTTTCGCCGCGCACTCGACCCACCATTTAAAACGATTAGATACTTTCTTAAAACATCTTTACCTAATCTACTATTAATTGAAACCTGAGCATCGGTTTCAGGATTTGTTATTTTCGAATACATATTTATATATATATATTTAATATTTATTTAAAAACAAATAATAAATAATAATATGATAATGGAAGAAATAAAATACAAACATTTTGTTAAACGCAGATTAATCTGTAGAAATTGTGGAAAATTAAACCACCATATTAAGAATTGTTATGAACCGAAAACAAGTTTTGGCATAATACTATATAAATTTATTGACAGGCGCCTCAAACTACTACTTATAAAAAGACGTAATACAATCGGATTTGTTCAATTTGTAAGAGGACAATATAATCTTAACGACAAAAATTATATTTTAAAATTACTAAATGTAATGACCGAGACGGAAATAAATATTATAAAAACATCAGAATTTATAGATTTATGGAAATATTTGTGGAAAATTAAGAGTGCAAATGCACATACCAAATCATATGATTATAATAACTCATCCAAAAAATTTTATACCCTTAAAACAGATCCAGAATTAAATTTAGATGAAATAATATCTAAAAGGAAGAGTAGTTATATCGAACAAGAATGGGGATTTCCCAAAGGGCGGAAGGATAAACGAGAGACAAATATTGAAACTGCCATAAGAGAATTTGGAGAAGAGACCGGGATTAAAGAAGAAAATATTAAAATTATTAATAAAAAATTTATAGAAAATTATATAAGTTATGACAATTTAGAATATAAAAACATCTATTTTTTGGCAAAATATACTGGGGATACTAATTTATTTCGCGTGGATGATGTTAATCGAGAACAATTTACGGAAGTTTCAGAAATTAAATTTTTTGAAATTGAAGAATCGGTAAACATTATCAGAGACTATTCAAAAAAAAAAAAACTAATAGTTTCGTTAGTAGAAAAATATATTAATAAATATTTATAAATACTTTTAAAATATATTATTATAATAATAATGAATTTTACAGGGATAATTAATGAACTGAAAGAAGATCCCGATTTTGAATCAAAAGATGCTTGTATAAAAATTAAATCTAAATTTGAAATTATAGAGGCCGAAAAACAAAGTGCATTTATTGCTGAAAATAATATAGACCGGAGTATTTCTTTACAGGAATGGGACCTTACTCAAAAAGATATGTATATGCGTTTATTAGTAGACCTTTATTCAGATTTAATAGACACCATGCAAAGAAAAATTTATACAATTGTAGGTGGAATAGAAAGTGAAAATGAAAGAAAAATATATGAATTTTTTATAGATATCTCTAATGAAAAATTAGAGAAAATTCTATATGAACAGCGTCCAGGGGAAGAGTATTATTTATATAGAAATCCTATAAATATTTCTGAAGATAAATATAAATATTATCCTTCATTACAAAACGCAGTTAAATTTATACCGGAATTATTGAAAAAAAAAGAGTTTTATGAAAATCAAAACTCCGCTCCCTCTAAAAATGAAAAAAAAAACAAGGGTTTCCGGAAAAGTTCTTCACAGAAATTTATGAAAAACTACATTTCATCGGATACTCCATATAACGGTATCCTTATATGGCACGAGGTGGGTGTGGGGAAAACATGCACAGCAATAGGAATCGCCGAGAATTTTAAGAATATGATAGATAGTCCAGATAAAAAAATAATTGTATTGACCCCAGGGAAAACATTAACAGAATCTTGGTATGATGAAATATTTAATATAAAAAAGGAATTAAAAAATTCTAAGAATAATTATAATCAGCAGTGTACAGGAAATAATTATACTCGGTTAAAAATAATAAATAAGCGACTACCGGAGGATTATATGCGAATAAAAAAACGCCGTGATAAAATAATTAATGAGTATTATTCGATATTAGGGTATCGTACTTTTGTGAATAAATTCTATAAGGATCATACAAAATATATTGCCCGAAATATAGATACGGAAGAGCAAAAATATTATAATAAAAATTTAATAAAATTTATTGAAGAAAAATTTTCTAATAGGGTTTTTATATTAGATGAAATTCATTATACCCGAGAGGATGATTCCTCTACTACTAAAGCACAAGAAGGAAAAAAAATAAGGAAATGTCTTGAATTAATAGTTCGTTATGCTAAAAATACTAAATTAGTTTTATTATCTGCTACACCTATGTATGATAAAGCCAGTGAAATTATATGGTTAATAAATTTACTGAGACTAAATGATAAAAGATTTCCACTAAAAGTGTATAATTATTTTGAAAATAACGAGTTAATCCAAACCGAGGAAGTCCGCAACAATTTTTTAAATAGTATTAGGGGTTATATCTCGTATCAAAGGGGTGAGGATCCTTTTGTTTTTCCTACAAAATTATATCCTTCTATACATAATTCCGATTGGAAAAATTTATATATCCCAAATAATCCTGAATGTCTAGTGCGCTCAGGTATATACGATATTGATGGTTTAGAAGAAGAAAAGAAAACGGTGATTAAAGAAGCAGGGGGAATAAAATATTTAACTCTGTATCAAAGTTTTATGGATAAATGGCAATATACACATTACAAAAAAAATAAAGAATTTCGGTCACGCGGATATGATGTTAAACCTCGACAATATTCTAATATCATATATCCTAATATTTCAGAAGACGGAGTATTATTAGAGACAACTTGGGGTGATGGGGATAATCATTTCAATAAACTTTTTATTAAAGAAGGCTCTAAATATAAAATACACGAGGCCTTAATAGAAGATAATAAATCAATTCTTGATATAGACAGAATAGGTAAATATTCTAAAAAAATCCAAAATATATTAAAAATTATTAACGATACTGATGGAATCATTTTTATTTATTCACAATTTATAGCATATGGTGCTCAAATATTAGCATTTTGTTTAGAAGAGAATGGTTTTAATAGATTTAATTGTAATTCAAATGGAACTGTATTAAAAGACCAAAATTTTATAAAGAATCCGTCTAATCCAAAGGATCCCAGTAAAAATTATATTTTTTTAACGGGTCAAACAAGAAAAAATATATTAAATAAATTAAAGGATTATGTAAATTCGCCTAAAAATAAAGATGGTAAAAATATTAAAGTTATAATTGGTACATCTGTAGTAGAACAGGGAATATCCTTTTTTAATGTAAGACAAATTCATATTATGGATCCGTGGTATAATATAAACAGTTTTAATCAAATTATTGGCAGAGGTGTTCGCCGATATTCCCATCATATGTTAGAAGAAAGTAAAAGAAATGTAACAGTTTACCTGCATTCAGCGGTTGCTCCTAGGACAATAAGTATTAGAAAAAAGGAGAAAAAAAAACAAAAGAGTTTAATTGATGAACATTTATATTCACTTAGTTTAAAAAAATACGAGGAGGTTTTAGAAATTCACCGTCTTATGAAAAGAGGTTCGGTAGACTGTTACTTAAATAAAAAAGGTAATATATTTGTAGGATTAGAAAACACACATGTTTTGAGTATTGACGCTCGCGGTAATGACAGAGGACAAATCCCTTTAAATGATTTGGATAATAGTATAAAATGTGATTTACGTAAGTGTGAATATAAATGTGATCCGCCTCTACCATATAATCTACCAGATATTAGTACCGAAAAAGATACGTATAGTACAAAAGTCTCAGGAGAAAAGATAGTTATTTATATAGAGGAGATTAAAAATATTTTTGGAACAATTTTTGCTATTGATTTTAACGAATTAAAGAAAAAACTTAATTTGAAAATAAAAGTAAGTTTGGGATCAACTGAAGGTGAGCGTGAAAATTTAATATCAGAGGCCTTGAATACACTTGTACAAAATAAAGTAAATATATACAATACTATAACAAATAGTTATGGGTTTTTAGTTATCAAAGAAGATGAACAACAAAATAAGCGATACTACATATTCCAAGAAAATGAAAATGAAAATGAGTTAATTAAGGACAAGTATTTAGTTGTTAACAATATTACTAAAGATTTTTATATTGACGATATAGACTCCGTTAATTATAAAACTGAACCAAAAAATAAAACCATTGATAATTTAATTGATTTACTATTAAAATCTATATATAACTGTATCATTCATTATTGGGAAGATGCATGGGTAATGATACAATCACAGAAGGTGACCAAAAAAGATATATATAGGCAATTTAAAAATGCTACTGCATTTGCAACTGAATGTGAAGATACCGAATTTTTAGAAAGTTTAAATAAAAAAGATACTCAAAATAACGGTACTGTAAAAATAACGGAATTAAAAAACATATTGGAGCAACACGGTTATAATATACCACCTGAAAAATTTAATAGTATGTCTAATATGCACCGCTCTAATGAAGACGCGAATACTGTAAACTATATAGCTCTTGTAAAAAATTTAGAAAAAAAACCCTGCTATTTAAATTTAAAAGGGAATGAAGCGGTATATCATAAAAAAGATTTATTCAAATTTGGTATTAATAAACCATCTAACTTAGAGGACATTCTAAGGGAAAGAAAAAGTCTTTTATTTAAATATACTTACGCATTCAATAATTTTAGAACTACATTATTTGAGTCGACCAATTATACAAATAAGTTGGCGAGCGATCCTACTACATCAGCAGAAAGTTTTTATCACGTGGCAACGATTGATAAACCTAAAAAAGAAACGAGTATAGATATTACATTAGATACCCCTCTTACCAATCATGAAGCATGTGTGGTTATATCTCCGCATGAACACACCCCTGAGTGTTCTGGTCGTGCTTTATCTTTAAAGAAAGAAAGTTTAGAAGCATCTGAGTACGATTTAAATAGATTTTACGATGGTGTTTATCATAAAAACTTACCAAATATATATGATATTATATATAATCAGTTTTTAACGTATATTGAGGATAAACCTTTGGAAATGAGAAACAAAGACCTTAAAAATATTTTTAAAGAAATTCAAGGGAAACCAATTAAGGATTATATAGATTCTTTTTTTATATATAAAAATAGTGACAAATCTTATTTTGATCAAACTCCTTATAGAATAAATTTCAGCGATATTAATAATAAAGAACTCTTAAAGTTACAGGTGATAAAGATTATTTTTTATAGTTATTTTTCTTCGAAAAATTTAGATATACCTTTTGTTGACGGTGCCGATAATTTAAAAGAAACCCACCCTTTCCGAAAATTCTCGTACTTTCTTACCGATAAAATGTTTCAAATGGTAAAATCATATAAAATTCCCGGTACTGACCAAGAACCAAATTATAATCCTAAAAACCTAATAATAGACGGGGGGGATAAAATAAAATATCTGGTTATACCAGTGTCCTCTTACCAAGAAGGTAAAAAATCCAAAAGAAAGAGTAGAAAAGGTAAAGATGGATTTTTATTATACGATATTGAAAGAATAGAAGAGTCTCCAAATACTACTTTTACAAAAGATAAAAATTATTTTAACAGTTATTTCCCTTTATCTGATAATTATTTAGGTTTTTATAAATCAAAAGTATTTGGTTTTACTTTATTTAATAATGAAAAAAAACAAAAAAAAGTTGTTTCATTTAAATCTTTTTATGTCGTTAACAGTGATCCCGCAATAGATTCATCCTACGAAGTTAAGTATACCGCCGCTGGGAAAATATCTAAAAAAAGTTTAAGACGTGGTGCTGCTTGTGGGCATGGATTAGGGGTTATGACCAAAACGAATCTCGGACAATTAATTAATGCAATGATTTATAAAATAACCGGTAAAAACGATAAATATCATAAATATGGCGACAAAGGAAAATGGAAGCAAATACCTTATGCCTCAGATTTATGTATGGAATTAAAATTTATTTTAAGGCGACTTGATAGTATGGGGTACGTTGATAATTCGTTACAACCGTTAGTACCTTTAGATCCCAGCACGCGCTATTTTTATCATGAACATATAAAAACCAAGATTGATAGAACAATTGAATCCATAAATTTATAGATATTAATAATAATTTGATATTTATTAATTAAAAATAATTTAATTATATATTATAGTTATGAACATTATTAATATTGATGATTTATATATACAGTCTACTTTATCTATTGTAGAAATGGTTAATTCGTCTGAATTATCCCATATTTATGCCGATAAAAAAGCTTTACACGACTACTTATTATCTAAAATAAAAAAAAAACATTGTGATAAATGCAATCACATGGGTTATATCAATGACAATATTGAAATAATTAGTAGAAGCATAGGAAAAATGAAACCTTCGCATTTTAATGGAAGCGTTTATTATAATCTCCAAGTGACATTTAATATTTGCACTCCCTTAGTAGGTAGTATTATTAAATGCAAAATTATCGGTAAAAACGACGCCGGAGTTTTATGTGAAGCACATCCTTTAAAAATAATGTTATGCAGTGATATTGATAACATAGATGACTTAGAAGTAGGTGAAGAAGTTATAGTAGAGTTGTTGAATTATAAAATAGTTATTAATGAACCCAATATTAAAGTTTTAGGCAGATTAAAATCTAGTGTGTAAAATATATAAAGAAATTTTATTAGTACATATTAAATATGACTATAAGTATTATGGAAAAGAAGAAACTAGAGAAAGATATTAAAAAACTTGATAAGCATGAATATATAGAAATTTTAAATATTATAAAAAAAAATAATCAACATTATTCACAAAATTCAAAAGGAATTTTTTTTAATTTAAAATATATTAACGAAAAGACTATTAAAGATATGATAAAATTTATTGAATTTTGTAAAAAAAATACTGCCTTTTTAGAGGAAGATTATACAGTTGACAAACCCGTTCAGTATAAAAAAGATTCAAAAAAGGAATTATATGATAGTTATAATTTAGAAGATTTAGATATAACAATTGATATTAAAAATTTTATAAAATCAAAAGACAACAAATCTAACAATTTTACATTTAAAAATTATTTAGATAAAATTTCGATCGTTCCTAAAAAAGAATTCATAAATAAACAATCTGAAAAATACCCGGACCTTATTAATATTAATACTGAGTTTACCGGAACTAATAATAGAATTTTAAAAAAATGTAAAAATTACGAATCCTCCTATTCGAAATCAAATGAAACCTCCGCATTAGAATATAATAATATATTGGAAGCAGAGGTTCATATTTAATGTAATTTTGATTTAAAAATTAATAATATTAATAATATTAATAATATTAATAATGAATAAAAAATTAGCAGACATAATATCTATTATTAGTAATAATAGATATAATAATTATGAACATTTACAGAAAAATACTAAAATTTTACTTGAACCCCTGTTAATTAAAACAAGTTTCACGGAAGTATTTAAAGAATTATTGCATTTATGTAAAAATGTAAAAATAAACAAAAATGAAAAATCGACACATATACCCAATAAAACTGTCAATAAAACTGTCAATAAAACTGTTAGTAAAACTGTCAATAAAATTATACAACTACCTAAAAACAGCATATTTAGACAAAAAATCCCTAATTTTACAAATAATAAACTATTTAATATACTTATTAAAAAATATAATTTGTATATGATTAAAGTAAGCAAGACTAGATATGACCCCTATTCCGAGATTTGTATGAAAGCTTTAGACAAAGTATATTGCGTTTTGCCCAAAGAAGAAAGTATTAGTTATCTGAAAAAAATTAAGTACCGTGTTGTTGAAGACTTTAATAAAAAAAATATATATAGACTTTATAATTATTCGTCTAAACATTTTAAAAAATCGGAATTAGATGATATTTTTAGTAATAATAGACCTATTCGCCCCAGTATGTTGAAAGTTTTCGCAGATGTTTTTAATTGTAATTTAGTTTATTTGGAAAATTCGAATGTAAAATTTATTACTAAATTTGTAGATAATCTTGCTATGATAATTATCACCGAGGACCAAAATAATATTTATTGTTTACGAACAAAGAAATCCCATGGTTATATACGATCAGAAATTCTTAAAGAAGATTTGGGAGTAAACATAAATTTCTATTCAGAAAAATTGGCAAAGACCTCACTTGATGTACTTCAAAATTTGTCCCGAATGAAAAATATTAATTGTAAAAAACAAGGGAAAACAAAAAAAATTAATAAAACTCGGCAGGAATTAATAGACGAACTATGCCGTTTATAACAAATTATTATAAATATGATTAAAAATTTTTATTTTAAGACTTTATTATATATATAATAAAATGGCTTTACCATATATAGATTTTAAGGACACTATAATTTTAAAGCGGAAGCCTAAAATAAATGATACCATTATCCTATATGACCCTAATTTAATCGATATAGTTTCGAAATCTGAAAGTACGATTAAACCATATTTAGCGGAGGGTACAAAATTTATAATAGACTCTAATATAGTTGATGATGGTGAAATAGATACTTCATTTATCATTATTAGACCTATGGTTTCTAGTAAGGTAACAAGACCCAATGACGACGAAATTCAATTAAAAACTAATATTAAGAATATTCGACAAATTTTAAACCCCGATAATATTCGCGATAATTTACAAGGTAATATGAAAGAAATAACGTCTGAACTATCGATAATTGATATTTTCTCACCCAACATATTTCCCAGAAGTGCCTTAGATGATGATTGTGAAAAATACGATACGCAATTGTTACAAAATTATTGCGAGAACATAAAAAACAATTATAATATTCCTGAATTAGAAACAGAATTGCGAACGTTTCAAAATATTGCGGCATATGGGGGCATTAATAATACATTGAATAGTTATCAATATAATAATATAATAGACGTATTAACTAAATCGGGTTGTTTTTATAAGTTGCACGAAAAGCCTTCCGAAAGTTTAGATATAATGATAAGTCCTGGTATTCCTAATTTGCGTTTTACAATCGAGGGAAAAGACAATATTATTAAATATTGTTCCACTAACATAATACCCAAAAATAAATTCGTTAAGGCGATATATAAGGACGAATATAAATTTATGCATGATACTTCAAACTTATACGGCGCTGAATTAGAAAATTATTATCAACATTATTTTAAACAGCGAAAAACCTCTTCTGATTTTAAGAAAGGTGTTTTCAATTTATATAGTCTCCGTACCAAATTAGGAGGTAAATTAGAAATACCTTTCGAACTATCTAAAAATAAGAGGAAATGGGTACTTAATCGGGATAATTTATCTAATTCAGAAAGTATAAAATCGTCTATCAAGAAAGCCGATTTTTCGATAAAAAGATTTAATAAATTAGAAAGCGAGAGAGGGTCCAAATATCTAAAAATTTTTAGATTAAAATCCCGCACAACATTTATCTATAATTCTGTAATAAGAATTGATTTAACAAAAGTAAAAAATTCCAAGACAGAAGTACTGTTGCAAAATAATAGGTATAATATTGAAATGGCACCCAAACATAATTTTATTGCTTCTGATATAGTTAATCAAGGTGAACATTATGAGGTTGAAATAGAATTAATTAATACTATGAATTTATCTTTAGAAGAAATGATGAAAAACGCCCATACCGCTTTAAATATAATTAAGTATTTAAACTCTATTATTAATGAACGACCCGGATTTACTCATACTAATTTAAAAGATAATGTGATTTGTGTATACAAAAAGCAGGTAGAAAATTTAATTAAGACTCGTCATAATAATTTATTAAAAACGGGTAAAATAAAAGGTAAGTTTAATAAAAAACGCATTTATAATCATTACATATCACCAAAGGTTAAGAGTTTAGATATAGACGAAGTTCAAGTACCTCTGGACGATATTGCGGATGGAAGTAGTGAAAAAAGTATAATGAAAGGTTATTGCGTTACAGAAAAGGCGGATGGTTTGGCGAATATGTTGTTCGTATATTCCGAGACAGGTATTGTAATTGAAAAAGATGATTTATTTGAAGTATTTGATTTAGAGGGACACGTATTCTATATTGATAGCAATTTACGTATTTATAATGGTTATTTACATCTGCCAAAAGAACAGCAATGGAGATTTATATCTGATACAGGAGAAGATAATAGTTCATCCCCGATACAAGGTAATGTATTTTTACTTAATGGTGAATTCTTAAATTTCGATAAACGTCGACAAAAGATGAATAAATTTGGGATATATGATACATATATATATGCTGGTATAGACACGTGTCAAAAACCATTATTAAGTGATACAGTTGATAGTTCAGTTGCAGAACCAGTTGATAGAATATCATTAGCGAATAAATTCGTCGCATGTTTGGAAGAAAGTAGTGATGACAGTAGTGACGAATTAAGTCAATATAATTGGTTCAGTGTAGAAAACTTCTGCAAACAGTTTTATATGGCAACAATTACCGAAGATATATTTACTCAGTCGAAAAAAATTTGGGACAACCAACCAACATTTGATTATAAACTCGATGGTTTAGTATATACCCCTGTAATGGAAGATGTTGGATTTACAAATAAAAATAGTAATTATTTAATAAATCCATCGGCAACTTGGTATAGAAATCTCAAATGGAAACCATTAGAAGAAAATACAATAGATTTCTTAATAAAATTCAAAAAATATAAAAGTAAAAGTTATAATAATAGTACTATTTATAAAAAGGAGATAGTCAGTAAATCAAATAGTAAAGACCGCTATTATGTTTTGGAATTTTATAGCACAGGGAAAATTAATGGTAAATCTAAACCGGTCCGCTTTTACCCCGATAATTATCCTAATGATGAATGTGTAGGATTGTTTAAATTAAATAAGAATAATGTTATAGTAGATGAAGAAGGTAATGTAATTAATGATAATACTATAGCGGAAGTCATTTATAATCCTACGGGAAATAAATATGACCAGTTTAAGATTTTACGGACTCGTTACGATAAAACCTATCAATATAAGAATCTTATTAGTTACCAAAAAGATATTTTTAAAAAAATAGAAAAGACTATTAGTTTAATGAACCAGACACGCAATACTAAAAATGAAAAACAATTTATAGAATACATGAAACGAGCATTTTTCACCAGAAAAGATAGATATGAGATTAAAACTCTTAATCGAGTTAGTGAGATCATGGAGATGTATGCAGATTATACAGATGTTCAAAATAATAAATATAAATATAATTTTGGTAATTCTACATTTGTAGCGTGTATTATATGGAAAGCGTTGCATGTACCAATAACGACAAATATGATAACTACCGGTCGAGGGTTACCTACAATAGAGGAAGATGCCTCGGTTTATTATAATCCAAAATATTCATCGCGAGCGAAATCATTAACTATTCGTTTGCAAAGTTATCATAATAAATATATAAAGGATGAGAGATTAATTAAAAAGGTGGCGGATTTATTAAGAAAACGTAATGGTTTGACATATAAAATCAGTTTATTGGATATGGCAGTTGGTAAAGGAGGGGATATTTTTAAATGGGCTAATAATAAAATAAGTGACTGTACCGGAATTGATATTTCGTCTGATAATATAAATAATAGCACAAATGGTGCTTGGGTCAGATATGCTAATTGTAAAAAACGGTATAGACGAAACGCACCAAATATGATATTCGACACACTAAATACGTCTTTAAATTTAAAAGATAATTTACCGGCTATTTTTACAACTGGGAAAAAGTTCGATATAATTTCTGTTATGTTCGCGCTGCACTATTTCTTTAAAGATAAGACTACTTTAGATGGGTTCGTTAAAAATATAGTACAAAATATTAAACAAGGTGGTTATTTAATAGGTGCTTGTTTTAACGGGAGTAAATGTCATGAAAAATTATCCCTTGATAATAGTATCGAATATAAATTAGGTGACCAATTATTATTAAAAGTCGATAAACTATATGATGACGAGGAATTCGAAGAAAACGCAACATCTTTGGGGAAAAAAATATCTGTAGAGATGTATACTATTGGAACAACAAATATAGAGTATTTAGTAAATTTTAATTATTTTAAATCTGTATTAGAAGAACAAGGTATAACTCTTATCGAATTAACCGATTTTGATAATATAGGTATATTATCTAGTGAAATGAAAACAATCTTAAATTTAAAAGAGATGACGCCTATAGAAAGAAGCATTTCTGACTTAAATTCATTATTTATATTTCAGAAAAATTAATGTTAGTAATATTAATAATTTTTTTATAAGTTTAAAGAATTATAAGATAAATTATATAGTTAATAATGGAATTGCAAAATAAAAGTGTTATGAAAATTCAAAATAATGACGCCCCAGTTGACCTAAATATTTCTTTAGAATTTATGACAGACAGTGAAAATAAAGAACCATTTGATGAAGGTGTCGTCGAAATATTAAATCATTACAAACAAACAATTGATACTATACAAAATATAAAAGAATGGGATTATTATAAAAAGTTATCAAATCCATATGAATTAATAAATTGTTTTGTTAAAAATAAGAGTATTAATTTGGGAATTGGTAACTACAATTCTATCAGTCGAGCATTTTATAAATTTTGGGAAATTATATTTGATTTTAATTTAATAGATAATTCACAGGACCAGATTATTTATGGTGCTCTGGCAGAAGGTCCTGGAGGATTTATTGAGGCGTTTAGTTTTTACAGAAGAAAATATTCCTCTTATTCACACAATGATATTATTAATTGTATAACACTAAATAATGATCATGATGTCAATATTCCTTCTTGGAAAAATGTACCTGGTTGTAAATATAATGTTTCTTGGGGAAAGGATGGAACCGGTAATTTATATAATTTAGATAATATTATTCATTTTAGCAATTTATTTAAAAATAAAAAAGCTCATTTAGTTACCGCTGATGGGGGATTCGATTTTTCAAATGATTATACTAATCAAGAATTATCTGTCCAAAGATTAATATTTTCAGAAATAGTAACAGCGTTGTCGATATTAGCGGACAATGGTCATTTAGTTATAAAAATTTTTGATATATTTTTTAAATCAACCGTCGATATATTATATATACTATCCTTATATTTTGAGGAAATATGTATAGTCAAACCGAACACGTCGAGGCCAGCTAATAGTGAAAAGTATTTAGTTTGCAAATATTTTAAAGGCATACCTTCTCAAAAACTTTTAGACTTATACGATATCGTTCAATTATATAATAAGAATGATGATAAATTCGTTAAGAGATATGTCGATGGAGCACTTCCCGTAGATTTTTTATCTGCTATTAATAATTATAATATATTTGCCATAGCTAATCAATTAAAATATATATTGAAAACTAATATAAATATTAGAAAAAATTTAACAAATGAAGATATTAATTGTATTAAAAATGTACAATGTATTTATTCATTAGGTTGGTGCGTAAAATATGATTTTAATATAAATAAAAAGAGTAGATATTTAGATTTAGATCTCAAATATAATTATATGCCTAATTTTTTTTAAATTTGATTTAAAGATTATAGTTAAAGAAAGAATATAATATGCACAAGGGGATTCTCTCTATAAATAAATATGGTCAATTTAAATTTTTTAAAATAAACTGCTCGTCTATAACTAAATTAGACATACACACATTTCCTAAAAATATTAAAAAAACCTTTGGGAAAGGTGGGATTTCACGCGAATGTGATTTTAATCATGATAACCGAACAGTATCGATTTTTGCATTTAATGATGGAAAGGCAGGACAGGAAAATAAATATGAATTACCGCCACCCATAGATCAAACGTTATATTTTGGTTGTTTAATAATTATCGCTCACAAAAATAACGCGATCGTAACAATAACTCAGGAAATATTTGATAAATTTTATGATAAGTCTTTTGATGGGTTTGTGAATTTGGGCGAGGAAGATACTTGGTCTGAAGAATTGGAGGAAAACAGTGATGATAGAGAATTTATTGTAAACGACGATTTTATTGAATATGAGGGTGATGAAGAAACAACCGAAGAGGAAGAGTATTGTGAAGATACTAGCGAAGAAGAAACTAGTACATTGGACGAAACGGACGACGAGGAGGTTAGTGATACAGACGAAGTTGAAAATGAAGAGGTGAGTTCTTCGGCAACTAGTATAGAAACAGATGGAGAGACGCACGAAGAAACTCTTTTGGATGAAGATAAAAAAGATGAACCTAAAAGTATTAATATTAAAATGAAAATAAGATTTAATAATTCTGATTAAGTATACCAGTTAATATATATTTTTCTAATAATAGTCATAAATATATTATATTAAATTATAATAGATGTATCAAACACTTATTGTAATTTCTTTTATAACATTTGTATTTTTGTATTTTTTCATTATAACTACGGAAAAAGAAGAATTTACTAATGCTGATAAAAAACCTCCCTCAAAACATAAAAAACCTAAATGTGTTTGTGTATATGACGTGGATGGAACTTTAACTAATTTATCAAATCTTTCCTCGAAAGACTCCGCCATAGATGCGCGTGCTAGTGTAGAAAGTTGTATTAATGCTGGATGCGCAATAGGGTTAGTAGCTACTAATAAATTTTGCACCGACCAAGATCCAGAAAACTGTAAAATTAGTGAGTATGCATTTGGTTTTAATATAAAAAACCCTGAACAGGTTAAAAAAGCTTCCGAAAAATTAAAAAAACCTATAGTCACCGGTGAGGACTGGGTTGTATCGAACGTCCACAAAGGCGATGCTATGAAAATATTTTCAAAGAAAATATGCAACCCTAAATGTGGATTACTTATAGACGACAATATATTACAAGGTTGTGGAAACTGTAATACCTTTGATAAAAACAGTTATTGTCCAGCGCCTTGGGGGGGGGAAAACGATAAACCAAATTTATGCAATATAAAAAAAGCGTATAAATGTAAATTTAATAGTGTAAATGCACGCGACTTTGGTAACGATTATACTTGGGTCCCAGCACGAGAAATCAATGTAAAAAAAGCCAATAAAACAGGAATCATTTCACAGATGGGTGGTACAGGGTTTAATTGGAATGATGGCGCACAACTTGCACATGCTGATGGAATAATAAAAGATTATTGGAATTCAGCAGTACAAACCAAGGCGGTGCATACTATGAATAAAAATTGTAAAATTAATTTAAAACCTGTAAACGAACCTATTTTGAAATCAAAATTACAAAAACAAAAAAGATGTGATCATAAAAAAAACCCTCCAAATTGCACTACATATGTTGATTGTGAAAACTATATGAAAACTAATTGTGGAAATAAAGTAATAAGTGATTATACATATAGTTGCTTAGAAAATAAAAAAAATCCTGGAACCAGAATATGTAAAATAGAGAATCGTTAATAAATTTGATATTATAAACAAATATATATATATATAAATATGATGGATTCGCAAATAGGAGGGGCGTGCAGCGTTTGCAGTAAAAAAGGGCATAATAAAACTACATGTGGGAAAAAACTTTCAGTAACATCTACGAGCGGTGATATTATTATACAACATCCAAAATTTAGATTCAGAAAAAAACTTGCAGCATTTGACTTTGATCACACATTAGTAAAACCGAAATCGCAGTCAACCTTTTCTAAAAGTGCTGATGATTGGGTATGGTTACGACAATGCGTAAAAGATATTGTTGTGAAATATTATAAGCGAGGTTACGCTATTGTAATATTTACTAATCAAAGTAGGGCATATAAATGCTCGCAGATTAAATCAGTATTGGATACCCTGGGTATACCATATAAAGCATATATTATGTATACTAAATCTTTGAAAAAACCTAATCCTCACTACTTTAATGAATATATTGCACATAAAACATTTGATAAAGTTAACTCATTTTATGCGGGGGATGCTCTTGGGCGCCCAGGTGATTGGAGTGATAGTGATAAGGTTTTTGCGGTAAATTGCGATCTAAAATATATAGGACCTGAGGTGATATTTCCTTTTCCAATCATCACACCAGTTAAACTAAAAACAGTAAAGACGCAAGAATTAGTATTAATGGTTGGTTACCCCGGTAGCGGCAAATCTACATATGTGGCAGAACATTTTACTAAACCGAACTATACTATAATTTCAGGCGACACCTATAAATCAGTTCAATATAAAATAGTAAAGGCACTTAAATCGGAGTTAGGTAAAGGTCAATCTGTCGTATTGGACGCCACAAATTCAAGTGTGAAAAAAAGAGCTATCTTTCTTAAAATAGCAAAAGATTTAAGTCTATATACACGAGTAATTCACGTAAGTGCTACAATTGAACAATCGTTATTTCAAAATCAAAAAAGGGTTAAACCCGTTCCCAAAATGGCGATGTGGATCTATCGTAAATATTATGAAAGACCTACGAAAGCAGAGGATATAGATGATATAATTATAGTGTAAGTGTGTTAGTGTAAATATGAATAATTACCATAAAATAATAAAAGAAGTTTTTTCTTATTATGTTATAATTAACGCTTATGCTGATACTGGTTTCTTGATGACAACGCGACTGATCAGTCCGTTGATGTTCATGAATGAGTAAAGTTTGCCCTTTTCGAGAGTGAAGAGTTTCTCAAGCGTGGAGTCGGGTTTCCAGTTCTTGCGGTTGTCGGCAATCTGGAGGTCCTTCTGCTTAACATATGCGGCGACGGCACGCATCATTACTTGACGAGTCCAACCACCATCAGCGTGCTCGGCCTCACCCATCTTTTTAAGAAAGCGTTGCATTGATTTCATAACTTTAACGGGTTTCTGTACGACCTTTCTCTTTGGTTTCTGGACTTTGCTGAGACGCTTGTGTTCACGGATGACTTCTTTCTCTAATTTCTTGAGTTGACGATGAAGATCACGGAAAGCGCGCTGCTGTTGGTCAACTGTTGCGAGAAGTTCAGAAAGAGTTTCTGTTACAGTGGAGGTGAGTGAGGGTTCGGCGGAAGTGGTAACTTCTACGGAGGTGGCGGAGGTATTTACTACAGATTCGGATTGTGTGCTCATTTTATAATTATATTTATACGGATATGTTTAAGTTATTATAATTACGAACAATTACCGTAAATTTATGATTTATATAAGTTAAAGAAATTATAAATTTGTTTTAAAAGTAATTAAAGAAATTTATATATAAGATTATTATATAAATGGCAACTGAAAATACTAAACACTTAAGTAGTTCAGAACTTGATACTCATGTTAATGCAATCTTAACAAATTTAAAAATTTTAGCAAAAATTAAAACCGATAATAAATTATCATTTATTAATGGTCAATTCGTGATTGATGAATGGAATTATAGTCAACCTATAAGAAGATGGTGGACGCAGGAATCCCGTCAAATGACTATAGATAAGTTAGATGACTTTGTTACAGAGTTATTTAAATTAATTGATAATATCTATGATAATGAATTATCCGAAAATACCAACGACGCCAGTAAGATTACAAATAGTTATTACGTAACAAATTCCTCAAGTACGTTTAAATCTGAAAATTCAACTATATTATTAACATTTGTTACCGAAATTCAAAACGCTATAATAGGTTTAAATAATTTAAAACAAACTTATAAGTTAGACATTTCCACAGTCTCTTCATTGGAAATGATTATAGAGAAACTTAATGTACGTGCGAAAAAAGTAACTAATATTTTAACAATCAATAGTAAAAAAATTTGATATTAAAAATATATTTATAATTAATATTAAATACTATGAAGGCGACTTTTAATGATAATGCAAATGTCAGAGCAAAATCGCGAATTTTATACGACGCGAAAAATATTGAGAAAAACAGTGATAACCTAAATAATCACGAGGGTCTATATTTTAAATTTAATACAGACGGTAATGTGTTTTCTACTAAATATAATATGCTTATAATTGGTCCCGATGATTCGCCGTACGCGGGGGGGTTTTACTTATTTGCCAGTCAATTCCCAGACCAATATCCATATAGACCTATGAAAATGACATCACTTACTCAAGGAGGTGGTATTAGGAAACATCCCAATTTATATAGATGTGGTAAATGTTGTTTCTCATTTTTAGGAACGTGGACCGGTCCACCGTGGACAGCTTGTCAAAATCCAACAACGGTGGGGATTTCAATGAGATCAGTATTTACCAATAATCCTATTAATAATGAACCTGGGTGGGAAAAAAAGTGCGACGCACGAACAAAGTTGTACGAAACTCTAATAAGATATTTTAATATTAGATATGCTGTCATTGAAGTTGTTAAAAATGTATCTACTTCTAATAAATACTCGTTATTTAAAGATGCAATAATAAAAGTATTCAAACAAAATTATTTGACATATAAAAATGAAATTACAAAATTTCAGCATTTAGACGGAAAAGAGACTAGAAGTCCAGTATATAATTTTACCGTAAATATAAATTGTGATAGTTTACATAAGGAATTAGATTATTTATATAATACATTAACTAATGGGGGCGATACGCCGATTAATATTGTATCTAAATCAAAACGAAAAGCACCAGAGAAACCAGCATCTATTTATGAAACAGGTACAATAATGAAGGGATTAGATAGTCGGTCTTGGAAAGTTAAAGAATATGCAAATGGTTCAAAACGTTGGGTATTAGATAAATGATGTGGGATATACCCGTGAATATTTAAAAATCGCATATTATTATATAATGTATAGTAAAATCACTAATCCAATAAACGGAAGACGAGTTTTAATTGCAAGTCAAGAAGGGAAAACTGTTTTAAAAAATTATCTTTTTTTCATGAAAGGCGGAGCGACCCACTCCGTCGCCGTACCCACATTATATGATATTATTAAAGAGGAGGCAGACACTATGTTGGAAAAGATGTCTTCCCATTCGAGTGGTATGGTTGAAGAAGAGTTTTATAAAAAATTTGGGGAATTTTTAGTAACAATGTCATGGATTCAAACTGATGGTGCGGAGCTATTAAGCGCGAGACCGTGGGTACCTATTACAAAACTTATTACAGATGACATTAAGGGATTAGCACCAGGAGGTCACGAAAGAGAAAGGGTTTTAAAAGAAAGATTTGATAAATTAGTAAAGGAATACGCCGAATTATTGACGCGCGCCAATTGGAGTATGAGGTCGTACAATAGGGCGAAGAGTGAACTATTGAGGGATCGTGGGGTCTATCTCACCCCTAATTTTGTGCTGCCTAAACGTGAGGTTCCGAAGCGCATGACGGCGCAGGAGCAACGAGTGAAGGTGTTGCGTGAATTTCTTGAACACGCAGATGCCCACCGCAGTTAGCATCTATGGATCCTAAATTTAAATACATTTATAATATATACATTACTAAAAGTAATCTTAATAAATTTGATAATAAAATCTTTTTTTTAAATAAAGATATCTCTGTTTATATTAATAATGAATTTTTGTGAAAATTGTAATTTTATGTTATATAAAAAATTATCTGGAGGAGAGTCTTGCGAAGAAGGTATCCCTGACGATAGTGGAGTATGTGACTTGCTCGAATACTGTAAAAATTGCGGATATGAGAAAAAGATAACTGATGACAATATTTCCGTATATAAACGTAATTATAAAAATAATTTCGTAATTGATAATATTCTCAACAATAAATATATTGTTTATGACAACACCCTACCCCGATTATCAATCGATTGTAAAAACGATAATTGCATTACTCATAATAAATTTAACCACCTAAGTGACAAAAATAGTTTTCTAATAAATAATATACCCGAAAATATAGAGGATAGTGATATCAATGATATATTAAGTGAATTCACTTATCCTGATAGTTACAAGGAGGTTTTGCCGGACATTAAAGACTACGTTCATACCGTTAAAGGTTTACGAATACATTATAAACGTATTCGCTTATCAGAAGTAATTGTTTATTACTCCAATATAGAGGACCCCAACTTGAGTCTTGAAAAAAACGTCAAACTTTTAGATACTATCAATCTAGAATTTAAAATATATTTAGAAGATTTGGCGATGGAAGATAGGTTTAAACAAAAGGAAAGTTTATCAGTTGAACCCTATCAAACTATAGATAAGGAGGTTATGTATGTTAAATATGATCCCGAAAATATGAAATATATTTATATTTGTGTTAATTGTGGCACAAGTTGGTAAATGTAATAATTTGATTTTTATTATTTAAAAATATAAGATTATTATAATAAAATATGGATGGTGATTTAGAAATCTCTGATTTAGATAACGCAAATACTTTAGATGTACAACTCGGTGAACAATTAGAAGAAGAAGAAATGGAAGCGCAGCAAATAGCAGAACAGATATTATTGGATGAAGTTAATTCGGATATAGATGAGGAGAAAGAAGATACCGTGGAGGAGGAAGACAGTGATGATACAACCAGTGATATTGAATATATTGATGATTTAGACGAAGACCTAGAACCTATCGAGAGTACATTGAAAGTAAACGATATAATTTCGGTGCATGAGACATATAGTGAATATTATACTAATACGAAAATAACCTCTCCATTTTTAACTAAATTTGAAAGAGCAAAGGTTTTAGGGATTAGAGCGCAAATGTTAGCGAGTGGGGCAGAGCCGATGATAAGTCCTCCATTTCCAGAAGAATGCTATGATATAGCACTTTTGGAATTAAAGGCAAAAAAAATCCCTTTAATTATACGAAGGTATTTACCTAATAAAAAGTTTGAGGATTGGCGATTAGAAGAATTAATTATTAAGAACGTCTAACATCTCCATCGCTTACCACAATTTAAACATGTTACAAAAGTTGTCATAGGTTCATCCGCTGAGCGGGTTTGCATCTGATAATAAGAACACTCTTTTTTATGACATCTACCACAAGTATAAGCGTCCGTTGCCATTTCCTTATCGACTTCGTATAGAAAACGATCCCTTTTATTTTTATTATCCATAATTTTCTTCCAACGCTCCGGAAACATTTGAGTATGTCCCATATCAAACCCAAAGGAATACGGATTGAATTCCTTTTCAATTAGACGGGTGAATAATCGTTCATTTCCGATATACGATTCGCTGTTTAAATTACTATAAATTCCAATAGCATTATTTTTATACAAATTTAAAAAGACTTTATCATTCCAATTTTTTAAAATATGTTTTTCATTCGAGATATTTATTGTTTTATTATAAAGTCCCTTCTCTATAAGATTGGCAATCTTTTTTAATTCTTTAACAGAGGTTCTTTTAGTTTTTTTCTGTTTTTTATTTTCATTTTTTAGTAATTGAAGAAATGTATCATAAACAATTTTTCTCGGTTCAAGCGTCATTAATAAGTATTCGTTATTTTTCTTTAACTTATAAAAAAATTATCAAATTTATATAATTTTACTTATTGTTTTATAAATTTCATTAATCTTTATATTTATACCATTACTATTTATGTTACATATATTAGTTCCTTCCTGAATTTCCAAATGCGTGTAAATCGATTTTATATTTAAATCTCTAATAGTTAGAGGTTTATACATTTCATAATATGACCTCCAAATAATAGGGTCAACACTATTAATTTTATTTTTTATTTTATTTAAATTTTTATTGCATTTTTTTACTAAAACCAAATAATTATGATTATTGCCAATATTATTAATATGTTTTACAGTAATATCTTTAACTCTAACCCGCCAATTCTCCTTCATATATTTGCGTACAAGATATTTAAATTTTACACCCTCTAAACTATCTAATATAATCGAAAATGTTTTATGATTTTTTAATAAAAAGCGTGTGCCTATTAAATAGATTTTATCTAAATTTTTTGTTTGCAATGTATCATCTAATTTGCATAGTCGCGCGTTATTAATTGAATGATGTATTTTAATACGGTTGGCAATTACGAAATTTAAGTAATGCTTTGGGTCAGGAGTGGTAAAGTTTAATTTTATTTTATAGAAAACCATTTAATTTATTATATAAATAAAAAATCTTTTAAAATCAAATTATTCGTAAATTCGAAATTAAAATATATATATAGTATAATATGTACGCGACAATAATTAATCCAAATACAGGCAAACGAGTATCAGCAACTGGAGTACTGGGGAAAAGTATTATAAAAAATTATCTTTTGGTTTTGAGAGGAGGAATGAACCAGGGGACGGGACCGCCGATTGCAAATGTGTTTTTTGGATATTCGGGATACCGCTCGAAGGAGCGCGACGAACATAATAGGAAGAAGAAAGCAGGGGTACAAAGTAAGAGAAGGGTAGACCAGGCGCAAGAGGCAGTGATGGTCCACGATCACGGCCACGTTCGCGACCACGTCGTTGGTACTACTAAGAAGGAGAATGGCACGGTGGCGCCGCCGCTATCTCTAGGCCGTACAGTATCGGTACCGTCGACACCAGAGGTGCTCCCCCTGGGGGAGGTTGTGGGGCAGCAACAACAGGAGCAACAGAGGCAGCCGCATATGCAGCAACAGAGGCAGCTGCTGCATATGCAGCAACAGGAGCAACCGCCAGCGGTGCCCACTTTAGGTAGTGGCGTGGCACATGAGTACACCCGCCCCACCAGGACATTCGAGTCACGGGGGCACTATCGTGATGCCCGCCGCTTTTCGAAGAAGATAAAGGAAGCGAAAGGGTTAAGGACGTACCCAGCACGAGCGAAGCAGCAGAAGAAGGCAAAGCACAAGGGCGCCACATCGATCCGCTTGCTCGGCTCCTCCTCGACGCGTATACCGGATGAGCACAACCTTCCCCGATCACATCCCAAACGCCAAATTAGGGCAAAACATTATGCCCCCAATGCTAGTGACGCCCTCGCTGCTAGTGACGCCCTCGCTGCTAGTGACGCCCTCGCTGCTAGTGACGCCCTCGCTGCTAGTGCCGCACCAGTTGACTTTCGTGCTCGCCTCATCGAGATCTGGACGGCGCACGCGCCGGCGAAGCTGGCGAATGTGGACAAGGTGCTTCTGAAGTACAAGGGGCAGGAGGCGAAGATGATTGCGAAGCTGGAGAATAAGTATGGCGTGAGTGCTTCTTGGGAGGGTCGCCCGACGCTGGTGGAGCAGAGGGGCGCCACCCAAGAGCTCATCAGTCATCTGCTTACGCCCCTCGACGAGGGGGGCGGGGGCGGCTACTGGGAGCCCGCGCGATCGCCACTAACCCACTCCCAGTTGATATCACTGCCTGACCCGCTAACGAAGAAACGGTACCTTTATGACGTGCGCACCAAAAAAACGGAGTGGGCGGCCCCTTACGTGGGCCAACCTAAATACAATGTAGGGGATTATGTGTCTGTTTCCCTTCAGGACGGGACCATCGTGCCATCCCTCGTTGAAAGTGTGAAAAATACCCCGGGCGTGAGAGCTACATACAACCTGAAGACCACCAAGAGGGTCAAAAAGAGATTAAAGAAACCCTTACAATTGAAAGACGTCGCCGAGGCAAGGCTCTCCTCGCGCGCAGATGGCGATGCGGGAAAAGCGAAATTACGTATAGAGTTTGCTAAAGAAACCTCTAAACCGAGTGACGAAGATAAGAGAGTTCTGAACGCTGAAGTTCTTAGGTTACGTGCCTATTACCCGCGGGACAACGAGCGCTGGGGTCTGGTCGTTGTAACACCCGGGAGTGTGGGCCCAGACGCGCAAAAGTGGACATCGAAAAGAAGGGTATGGGACCTGGACAGTGCGAGTTGGTCCGACGGCATCACATTTGTGTGAAAATTTTGTTATAGATCGTTGGAGGTATTTATAGTATCTGAAATTATTAAATGTCCTTCTAAAGATAACCCGTTTAATGTTAGTTAGCATATCATGTAAATTATTATATAAAATATCAAATAAGATTTTCATATGTTTGTCAAAAAACAAATATAATACATCTACACTGCCTGATAATGATATATGACAAAAAATCTAATCATTATATCATGTTTATATAAACAGTGTCGCGGTGAGGCGGGGGAATCAAAAGTTCTATAAAATAAACAAATGTATTAAATAATAGCGCTTAATATGTCTGTATTATTTTTAGGATAAAGCGTCATATAATGACCATTTCCATGATATTCTCTCCAAATTAAATATATAGGCAACCTCTTTCCTATATATTTTTTTCCAACAACAACGGACGGTTTCAACCTGACATTTTTTTCAGGTTTATTTTTAATAATTTTTCCATTAATAATTTTTTTATATCGTTTACTCCAAGTCTGAGTATTAAATACAATTATAGGACATTTAATAATTTCAGATACTATAAATACCTCCAAACTACTACCCCAACGATCTATAACAAAATTTTCACCCAAATTATATTCTTTAAAAGCACATAAACTATAATACTCTAAATATTCCTTATATGTAATATTGTGTATAAATGGTATGGCATCTTTGATAGTCATATTACCCATAAATGGTAAAGTTTTATCAGGATTATTTTTTATATATTCCAAAATTATTCTTTGTAAATACTCTGCTAATTCATCTTGATATACATTTTCGGGGATTATATTTTCTAAGGTATTTTTATCTCCCCAATTTTCAAAACTTTTAATTAAATCAAGGTCATTAGTATTATTTGATTGCGCGAAATAAATGTAATTTGCTATAGCTCTATAGAAACAAGCATTATCTCCCGCTACATCTTGTATAATAAATAAGTTCGTAGAAATAGTGCTTTTTATAAATTCTTTCTCCATTATTTAATACAATGTATATTATTATTAAATCAATTTTAAAATATTTAAATATATTATAACAAATGTATACAAAAATAACTAATCCAAAAACAGGAAAACGTATTTCGATACAAAGTCGATCAGGTAAAAATATTATTCGGAATTATTTAACTTTTTTGCGTGGTGGGGCTGCCGCGGACGTGTGTGCCGGCTACGGCACGAGCGCAATATTTAAACGGGAATTGTTTGACCAGCCAGCATTTTCGTCAGGTCCTTTTATACAGTTCCCTAAGACATTCTTTACAACAACGGCGGCGGCGGCGGCGCCTGCCCCTACACCTAGTGCAGTTGCGGAAGGTGGTGCAGTTGTGGAAGGTGGTGCTGCTGCGGCAGGCGATATTTCTTTCTTAATGCATAAAATAGAAGATAAGGACGCCTTTGTCGGCGCTGGTGGTGGTGAGGGTGAACACGGTTCCATAATTAAGGCGCTCTTCCTTCGAGTGATTGGGTCGAGGTGCAAAGTCAAATGGGTGTGTACGTCGTGTAAGGAACCCATACCCACCGGTGTCACAGCATACACTTGGTGGGACCGGGACCCCGACGCTGCGCCTGCCGCTCTGGTGGAATCGCATTGTCAGACATGTGTGGATAAAAGAGTCCTCGAACATGCTAACGAGTATTTATGGGGGGGTCTAGCGAGTGATGAGCATAAAGGATTAATAATTCTTAGTATGGGAAATGAGAGGGAACAGCATAATATTTGTCGCGTAGAAGGTTTGTCTGATAAAATCCCCGAAGCATGTGGGGAATCTGGTATCCCAGATTCCATAAAGGAGGGTATCAGTCCAACGGATTGGAGAAAATTATGCGAATTCCTGTCACTACCAGAAGTAGAACAAACTTTCGCTACGTTCACGAGCATGTGTTCTGAAGTTAGTATTGCTATGAATAATGATAATTTTAATACTGTGCTTGATGAGATAGGGAAAGTGGACTACGCTGAAGTTCAAACACGAAATAAGCACCTCTTTACAGAAGTGAGTACCTATTTCACTAGTAGAGGGATCTCGATCCCTCAACCCGACAAAATTCACAAGTTAATAGAATATATGAAGAACCCACTTTTCTTCCAGTACTACTTCCCCCACCTCTTTACTACGCTAAACTTAACAGCAGCCGAGGTCGTTACAAGAGCTGCCGAGTTCCATAGCGAAACCGGGTACACTATTTCATTGTTACATGGCGGGGATCAACAAGTAGGGTCACCAGTGACCAAGGCGGTGTGGGAAGCGATCGTAGAAGAAAATAACCAGTTTAAGGGGAGAGAGCAGTTAAAACCGTTGCTGGAACCTCTAGTCCTTGGGTATATTACGCCGAAGCAATTCATGGAATTAGGTAAAGGTTCGGGGACAAGTGTTGGCTTCAATTTAGTCAAAAAAGCATTCCAAGAGTATCACAAACTAGGGAGTCGTGAACACCCACTGACCATAAAAGACCTTGCATTACGTTGTAGTGAGAAATTTGACCTTGATCCAGTGGATACAGATCATGTGGACACAATGGTGGGTGGTGAGTCAGTGGTAGCAGGTGGTGAGTCAGTGGTAGCAGGTGGTGCGTCAGCAGGTGGTGAGTCAGTGGTAGCAGGTGGTGAGTCAGTGGTAGCAGGTGGTGCGTCAGCAGGTGGTGAGTCAGTGGCAGCAGTTGATGCGCCGAAGATAATTAACCAGTATAAATGTAAACAAATCACACCTTCACAAGTTCAGAACCTTGCATCTTTGCTATGGGAGGAGGAGGAAATCCCTCTCAATGTCATTCTCCAACGGTTTAACGCCATGTCCGCAGAACCGACGCCAACAAGCACCGATGTGGACGCATTTACCCCTGGTGACATCAAAAGCGCTATGGGGGGCATGCTGGCGGACCTTACGATGATTATGAAACCAAGTTCGGTTGACGTGTTGGCCCAATTTGCAGAGGCGGGAGAACTCGCTTCCATAGCTCCTCGGCGACTATTAAAAATTTTAATTGACCATAGACGCGGGTCTCTGACTGAGGAGGATAATAGTATGCAAAAATATTATGAAGAAGTCCAAAGCGCTCGCGAACGCCAATCATAACAGACACCATATATTATAGTATAATATATAGCGTCAATAATTATCACCGCGTTTGCCAGTCATTAGTTTCAGCGTGCGGACTATATGCTTATACGTTGTTAATACAGTATTATTAATTTTACAATGGTTCGATATTCGTTAGCAATCATATCTTTTTGAATAAAATATTTGTTTTTTAAACTTTTATAATATTTACATAAATTTGAATATTAAAAAATCTCATTTTGTAAATCAAAAGATGGAGACTTTATACTCCAGGCAAATAGGGGTTTTAGGAAAAAATGCTATGAGACATATAGCTAATTTAAATGTAGTTATTATGGGATGTGATACTATAGGGGTGGAAACGGCTAAATCTCTTGTTTTAATGGGCGTCAAGGCGTTATATGTTTATGATAATACACTTTATTCACACGAGCACTATGGAAGACTTTTACATAAAAGCACCACCCCCTGTAAACTCAGTATCTTATGTAAACAATTTATTGATAACCTGAATACTAGTTGCGTAACGACCGTTATTCATAGTACTAATTCTGTAAAAGAACTTTTAAAAAAAAACGCAGTTGAATGTGTCGTAATGAGTGATAATAAATTTAACATAGTTACAATTGAAAAGTTGTGTATAAAATATAAAAAACCTTTTATATTTGGATGCAATCATGAATTACTAGGTTATGTGTTTTCTAATTTCGGTGAATGGGATATTTATGATAATAATGGCGAGATATGTTTTAAACAACACATTGCTAAAAGTATAATTAAAGAAGATTTTATAGAGTTGCTATTTGATTCTAATGAAACACCAATTTCAAAAAGTTTCACGCTATCTACTAAAACATCCACATATGATGGCATTGTAGATTCTTATACGATACTTCCAAATGGAGTAAAAAAGAATCTCGTTGCCGCAATTAAAATTAATAAAGACTTAATAGAATTTTTAAATAAATCCAATGTGTTGTTTACCGAAACTAAGAAATTAGTAAAAATTAAACATCTTGCTTTCAAAAAAAATATAGAAAGAATTGACTATCAATATATTGATATTGATAATAGTTTTAATAGAAATGATGATTTATATAGTAATTATACCCAGTATTTACTTACAAGTAAAGATAAATTTTATTCAAAACAATTCTTGGGAAAAAAAGATTGTCGTTTTTATCCAATTGGTACAATCATAGGAGGTATTTTAGCCCAAGAGGTAATTAAAACAAGTCACCGGTATACTCCTATAAATCAAGATATTATATTTAATTTTAGAAAATTATACGGAAAAACCTTTTATAAAAGTGCTAATAAATATAAGGACTTGTGTAGTCTTTTAGATAGGGATGTGGTAAAGAAAATGAAAAAAATAAATACATTTATGATAGGTTGTGGTGCTTTGGGATGTGAAATATCTAAAAATTTAGGGATGTTAGGATTTTGTCAATTAAAAAAATCTCGTTTTGTAATGACTGATATGGATACAATAGAACTTTCTAATTTAACACGCCAGTTCTTATTTCAACCAAATAACATAGGTAAAAATAAAGCAGATATAGTAAAAGAAAAAATGAGTATTTATTGCCCTGATATGAATACTACCCGTTACATTCATCGTGTCGGAAGTGATAATGAAAAAATATTTAATAGAAATTTTTGGGAAAACAAAGACATTATTATAAATGCTTTAGATAATATAGAAGCACGCCAGTATGTGGATAATAGGTGTGTTGTCTTTAAAAAACCTCTGTTTGAATCTGGAACTTTAGGTGTCAAGGGAAATGTACAGGTTATTATACCAAATAAAACAGCAACTTATTCCGAAATTACTGATCCACCCGAACGAAACATTCCAATGTGTACAATTCGTAATTTTCCCAATAATATAAATCATTGTATCGAATGGAGTTTAAATATATTTGCTAAAATATTCAATGATGGTTTAAAGGATTTAACTAAATTTAAAACGAATCGTATGGAATTGATAACTGAAATTGAAAATCTAGATAATTATGTTAATAAAGTAGAAAGATACACCACTCTTTATTATCTCATTAATTATTTTAATACTAGAAATCTTAAAGCATTAATAAAATTAGGGAATCATATATATAATTATTATTACTATAATGTTATTGACGAATTATTAAAAACTCATAATGATGACGACTTTTGGGTGGGTAATAAACTTAAACCAAATTTAGTACTGTCCAAAAATATCTTAAATAAGGATTACTATTTAAGTATATTAGCATTGATTGACAGCGGGAATAAAACTATTAAAAATACGTCTTTTACTCTAAATAAAACAAATATTAAAACTGAACTAGTTAATGAAATAACTAATATAAAACTAAAAAAAAAACTACTTCCAAGTGCGGTAAACTATGACAAAGATATAGAAATTCATCTTAATTTAATGACCCAACTTTCAAATATTCGTGCAAACTGTTATAATATTGAACAAAGTGATAAAGTTACTATACAATTATTATCTGGTAAAATTATCCCAGCACTTTCCACAACTACATCAATTATATCCGGTTTTGTAGTCTTAGATATCATTAAATATTTAGTAGGAATTACCACATTTTCAGAAACCAATATCAATATTGGTGTTAATCAATATACGCGTTATAAAGCCTTTACGCCAAAAGTTACTCACAATAATATGTTTAATGCTGATTTCGGTATGAAAATTAAAACTATACCTCGGCATTTTAATACTTGGGACCGATTTATTATAAATGGTAAAAAAAATATGATCCGCACTAATTTAGAATTAGTTGAATATTTAAAGGATACATATGAAATAGAAACAATTGATATGCTTGTTCATGGTAGTTTTATAATATATTCAGAACAAGTGGACAAAGAAATTAAATTAAAAAAACTCTACACCTTTCTGAGTAAAGATATTGATTATAATATAGGAATAAAGGAACCTGTTCTAATTGATATGATTTGTTTCGATGATGACCAAATACCAATTTTATCACCACCCATTCTGTTTACCTTGATGTAAAAAAAACATAAAAATATTATTTTTTTATTACATATGAAATTATTTATTATAATAACCGCTATACTTATTACTTTAATATTTTATCTTATCTATCTTCTTTATTATAAATTTACCAATGACACTATTAATAATATATCTGTTACGGAAACATTAAAAGAGGTCGACAAACTTACTTCTAATAAAATAGATGATAAACCCAATATCACTATAAGTTTAAAACATAATAATAGTATTTTCAATATAGAGGTACAGTTATTTGACGATGATTTACCCATAACGTGTAAAAATTTTAGACATTTAGCATACAATGGTATTAAAAACAAGACCTATAAAAATACTAATTTTTATAAAATAGTTGATGATAAATTTATTGAAGGGGGTGATATTTTAAATAATGATGGTACGGGAGTTATTTCATTATATGGTAAATATTTTATAGATGAATCATTTGAATATACACATTCTACCCCAGGTTTACTTTCAATGGTAAATGACGGGCCTAATAAAAATAATTCTAAATTTATAATTACGACAAGATGTTGTCCATGTTTGGATGGAAAACAGGTTGTTTTTGGGAGGGTAATAAGTGGTATGTACCATTTATTTAATTTAATGAAAGTAAATACAGATGATAATAATGAACCGTTAAATCCTATTGAAATTATTGACATAACTTAATCCATTTTATCTATTATTGAAAGAATTGTATTTATAAAATTGCTAAAATCTGCATCTCCACTGTATGTCATCATTAGATGCAATAAACCTTCTTTAGATTTTTTACAGACTGTTAGTAAATGCTTTCTGCGTTTTATATTTATTGTCTCTCTTAGTATTGTTCTTTTTCTCTTCCTCCTATGTTTCCCCTTTTTCATATTAGGGTTACAGTTATTAAGTTTTGGAGATCTTATTGAAATAATTACGGCAGATAAGTCGGTATATAAATCATTGATAAATTTTTTACAATCCAATCGATTATAATTATTCCACCATCTATTAATCGCTCTTGTAGACGAATATGAATGGAGACATAAATTATTATCTTTTATGTATAATTTATCATTTGTTTCAATAGATGCAATTGTCTTTAAATTTACTAATACAAAATCATATTTTTGTTGAATATCATCATTTAGGCAGACTTGATTTTCCATCTATATATTTAACACCGATTATTATTTAGTCTTATAATAAAAATTCAAGATTAATAAATTGTACTCCTTTTGAAGTTTAAATAATTTATTTTCTATCATTGGTAGTAATCTTTGAGGATATTTTAAATTAAATCGGTCAAGGTCTATTTTATTATTAGTTTCAATAAGACCTATCATAACTATAGAAAATTTCATATAATAAATTAATAATTTACCTAGTCTAGTATTGGGTTCGGAAATATAAATATTATCTATGATTAATTTATTAATTTCTTTGTAATTTTCTAATAATTGTATTTTAAAATATTTGTATAAACTGTCATCATAATTGTTATTTATTGCAGTTTTATTTGTAAGTATTATATGTTTTAAGCACATATTTTTATCAGAATTTTTATATATAGGGTTTCCACATTTTCGTTGATTATTTATATACAAACATTTTCGATGTTCTAAGAAACTATCGTCATCATCGCTTTCGGATTCTACAGAGTTTTCGTCGGTGTCATTATCTATATATTCTAAAAACCGAACCCAAATGTTATAATTTTTTATTAATCTGATATAAATTGGCCAATAAAAATATTGTAATTTACGGGATAACTTTTCCAAATGAAGTTTATTATTCATTATTAAAGTTTCCGTGCGACGATTTCGACATCTATCCCATAAAATCTTTATTACAAGAAGAGACGGGCTAATTATTAATGTTAAAATTAAATTTAACCATAAATTTAATCCCTCGCAACTATCATAAAAATCTGTCATTTAATTTAATAATAAAACTATCTTTATTTTATTATTTAATTTATACTTGTTATATTTTACATATGAGAGGGTTCCTCTTTCTGTGGGCCACGTCCGCGCTGTGTACCACGCGAGGAGTTCCTATCGCGTCGCTCGGCCATATTGATGGCAGTTGTCTCGCAGAGAAGGAGACCACCACCAATGCCCGTTACATTAGTTGCCGTTGATTTACCACTTTCGTCAATCTTAACAATGTATTCAATGTACTCGCCTGTAGTCAGAGATCTGTATACATTTTCCGAAGTTTGTAATTCGGAATGATGCACAAAGACATCATCATTAGTTCCGATATCAGTAATAAAACCATATCCAGATTTGGGGTTAAACCATTTTACGCATGCAGTTTGTGTGTCAGTCATTTTATAATTTATATTAATGCGATAACTTTAAATTATAATTTTATTTGTTATATTAATGAAGATAATAGCACTTAAAGCGAGTATAATTCTTATTTTCGCACTAATAGTTATAATTACTTGTTTCCATTTCTATAAATATAGTAATAAAACCAAAAAATATGAGATTGTTCAGCGAAATTTAGATAATATCAGTGGGGATGACCTTTATATGAATCTTAATCCTTTAGTAATAACATTTATAGAGGATAATACTTTAAAATATAATATCGATACATATTCATTAAAAACTGCCTTGACAATTAAAGAAAATTACATAAATTTAGATGCGGAAACTGAAAAATATATGACTCATAACAATGAAATATGTCTTATTCGACCACATAAAAATACTACTATTACACTTATTAATCCAAAATTTAATCATTTTGTTACTAAAGTAAACCAAGATTCTTATTTTAAATATTTTAACCTCCCAAAGGAAAATTATTCACACGTTAATTCAATAGATATAGTATTGCATGTGCATAATATCTACTGTGTTCCTAGATTTTGGTTATTTAAATTCAATGAGGTGCAAAAGGTTGATATCTATTTAACACATAATATTTTCACCAAATATTTTTCATATTTAATATAATTTTAATTAACAAATAATTTAATTAAAACTATTATAAACTATATATGATAGATGACACGAGGTCGAATTAAATTAAAATATAAAGGACGCTCGGATGTACAATTAACAGGAAATCCTAAAATATGTTTTTGGAAATATGTTTATAAACAACATACCAATTTTGCCAAGCAATCGAACCAAATAGATTACGAAGACACTAATTATATGTCAAACGAGGAGTGTTCGGTATTTAGGTATAGAATATTAAGGAATGCTGAACTTGTAAAATTTATTAGTCTTAAATTAAAATTACCACATATTTATTCACAAGATGGTCATTTAGGTGAATTTTCCTGGATAAAAAATATAGGTGCTAACATTATTGAATATGCCCGCCTGTATTACGATGACATCTTAATAGAGGAGATCGACGGGGATTTTTTAATTGCTCATAGAGATTTAATGTTAACTAATGATAAAATTACAAATTTTGATAAATTAATTGGGAATGTGCCGGAACTTTATAATCCTTATCAAAACAATATTTATCCTTCTACTCAATCTACGTCCTTAGGAGATGCGAGTGGTACAAAGTTTTATATAAAAAAAGATTATAATAATAATGCTTCAATTAAAGAGTATCTTTTAAATATACCTTTATTATTTTGTTTTTTTCGAGAGAAATCCTTTATTCCGTTAGTATCTAATAAATTACGAGAAGTTTTTGTAGAAATTAAACTGCGACCCTTAAAAGAACTTTATACAATTATTAAACAAACAGATATAACATTAAATAGTCCTATTAAACCTTCGAGATTATTTTTATTAGATGATACTCGTTATAATTATCAAACTACATCAATGATTTTAAATGAGTTCCCATATATTAATGAGCAACCAAGTGATACAACATTCCCGCTATGGGTTCATATGGGAAAAGATGACCAGTTAGAACCTTTAGTGGGCACACATCCCGAACTTAATAGTTACTCAATATCCACTAATGGGGTGGGGGATCGAGTTGCTGTTGGTATACCCGGGGTTATTGCTACAGCAAATGCCTCTGGTTGTAATGCCTCGGTGAAAGTATATGAATATAAAAATTATATTTGGACATTATTGGGCAATGCTATTACCGATATAGATAAATCACTTTTTGGAGACCCATCGCATTCAGAATATGATTTATCGGTATCCCTGAATGATGCAGGCGATATACTCGCGGTTGGTCACAGTTCAACAAACATAGTATCTGTATATAAATATGATGGCGCTTCGTGGTCTGCTTTGGCTACGTCGGCAACAATAATGGAGTCCATTGATTTATCGGGTCAACTCCCGTCGGTGGAAAAATTTAGAGGTAAGTCGGTT
>Ga0114998_10000058_pt1 | contig 59599 bp, 53 predicted proteins | sample ArcticOcean_MG_C_5_FD_87044 | JGI IMG/M metagenome (GOLD analysis project Ga0114998, IMG submission 87044) | Marine microbial communities from western Arctic Ocean - ArcticOcean_MG_CB4_138 | ecosystem: Environmental > Aquatic > Marine > Oceanic | place: Arctic Ocean: Canada Basin | collected... | reverse complement strand
GAAGAAGAAGAAGAAGAAGAAGAAGAAGAAGAAGAAGAAGAAGAAGAAGAAGAAGAAGAAGAAGAAGAAGAAGAAGAAGAAGAAGGAGAAGAAGAAGAAGAAGAAGAAGAAGAAGACTGATAATGCGAATCACTAATAAAAAAATATAAAGGTATAGTAAATGGCATCAACGAGAAATAAAAACAATCGTGGCGATTATCAAGTAGAACAGAAATCGCATATTCAAAGAATGGAATATCTGACATATGAGAATGGCGGAAATGGCAAACCATTGGAAACATTTTTCGCAGGAAACGGGTTATTATCAGGAAGGGTAGCATCGTCAAATTTATCCCATAATTCTTGTGATATAGAATCAAGTTTATTGGGTATCGGTTCAACTAATTTAGTAAATCCCCAAACACCGGTGAAACCAGATATCAAACCATTGCAATCACTGAATGTGATAGACAAACTGCCCACAATGATCCCCGAGCCATTGATAATAGAGAAACACCAGCGCCCTCTGCGCGACTAATGATTATAACAAAACGTGTTTGTTATAATTTGTTTTACTTGGTAAAAAGTTTGTTATATAGACCAATATATTGTGGGTTTTCACGAGAAAGAGTATTATGTTTAAAAAAATGAGAAAGACAAGGATGAAATAAAGTCAAATAATCATAACTAAACAACACAGCAAGTCCAATTTCAGGGTCTTCTGAAAACATAAAGGATGCGGCTTTTGTATATAATTCAATAAAAACGGGGTCTGTTTTTGTATTTGAATAAACGAAATCCATGAATTGACTGGTCGTTTCATCGTCATATTCGACTTCGTCGCGAGTGACTGTGTCAATATCTGGATTTGTAATTTCAGGAAATTTATCTGAATTCATAACAAATAAATTACGTAAAGTGGCGCGATATTCAAAATCCCCATTATACTCAACCCCCATATCACAAGGATAATTCATTCTAATATATATAACAATATGAATGTTTCTATATAGGTTCTTCGTATGAATGTAGCTTATACCGAGGGAAAGAAAAACCAGTCCAGATCATTACACACTTTCTTCCATATCATATCTTGTTCCAATTGTTTCTCCCGGTCTTTCATCATGGGTATATAGGGTAAATATTGTGTTTGGTCGAGAAGCACACATAGTTGATAGAGAGTATATGTATAATTAAAGAAATTGGTTCGGTTAGGAGGACAATGGACCGCCCACGGTTTTTGAATTTCAATAAAGAGAACACAAAGGGTTTCGTGAAGTTCTTCATTCATCACGGGCGGTTTGATACCAAAAAGAGAATTGATGTATTGTATATGTTCGAAGTATTTATTCAGACCGAGTTTACGTAGAATTTCGCGCATTTTGTCATAATTAATGGTTTTCAAGTCAACAATACGTTCTTTCTTTATTCGTGCGCGAATTGCGTTAATGACATCTTCTGGAATTTGTGTAGTTTCCTTTGCTTGGAATTGCGATAATATCTCCTTAAAATGGTTAAGGCGTATGTATGCGGTATACGAGACTTCATTTGGTGGGTCTTTATTATTCGGTTTTGAATTGTCAACAATATAAGTAACAAAACGACCACAATCTTTATTATTACAAATAAGTATACCTTCTTCATCTTGTGGAACAAGTTCTCCTGTATTACAAATATCACATACGTCAGTATTTATAAAATAATCACTTTGATTCGTCAACTCATTCGTGACATTTCGCCAATATTGTTGATAATTTCTCTTGGAATGGTCGTATTTGGACATGGATATATTCTCGTGTTGATTCGAGTTCGTTTTGATTTTAAAGAAAGAGTGAATTGCTTTTGCGGAAGAGGTCAACGATTCAACCGTAGCCGAAATTTGTTTTTTTTGTTCAAAGTAATCAAAAATGAAAGGTGAGTTCTCTAACAAATAACTTTTCTCTGTTTTACGAAGTTGTTTGATCTGTTGGTTAATTTCAAAGATACGGTCGCGATATTCCATATATTCACCCGTTTGTCTCTTATGTAATGAAGTGATTTTCCGTTTTAATTCTTCCTTTTCAGAGCGTAACGAAGGTATAATTTCAGTTTCATTCTTTTCAAATCCGGTTAATATCTCTATATGTTTTTCATCAATGGAATAATTAACGGGTGGTTTTTTCTTGGACATGGAGAACCGATTGTGATAGAGAATATTACAAATGAGTTTTTATGTAGGTTTATGTAGAAATCTGTAAAAACAAAAAATACAAAAATACAAAGACCGAAGGTTTATAATTACATTTGTATTGGATAATGTTTTGTAATATTTGTGATAATAGTAATAAGTTCTTTCGTTTCATTTATATTATGATGCAGTAAATCACTCCCGCGAAAATTGGAATGTTGTATGATATTCATTTTTTCCTCATATAAAATTCGTTCATCGTAATTGACACTTTCGTTTATTTCATATAAATGATCTAGTCGCGTTTCCAATCGGTTTGCATATCCAATAAGAGCGTGTAGATCAATATTGGGTTCGGGATTTTGTTGAAATGCTTGTATAACGTGTTGCAGTGCTATTTGTAAGTTCAAGTCGTAATACGGGTCAATTTTATTCGTCGGGGTAGTATTATCGTGAGATACATCTGTAGTAAATATTTTGTTTGAAAAGAGAGTTATAAATGGTAACTCACTATAAACAATCGAATATAGCGAAATCAATATAACGAAAATGTAAATGAACGAATCCATAGTGTAATACAAACGTGGAATTCGAATGAGGTAATTAGATACTATTATATAATGTATAAAAAACTTTCAATTTTGCTGAATTCGTTGGTATGAATGAAAATATACATACTTCCACTGTATACAAATGACAAGTACAGTTCATCCGCAACCAATGAATTTTGAGTTACCTACTAATATAAAAATCGAAAAACATACCTTTCAAAAAATGTTGTTTTTGACAAACGCATTAGAAAAAGGATGGACTGTGAAAAAAAACAATGATACTTATGTATTTTCAAAGAAGCATGAACAACGACAAGAATTCTTTCAAGAGAATTATTTAGAAACATTTATTTCTGATAATATTACCTCCACGAATTTCTTGAATAGTTAAACTATTTAGTGATATGAAAACTTAAAAACGATATAGTAGATATGGGTAAGTGTAAAAATGTTAGATTCAGAAATAGATGAAATAGTTTTGAAAAAACTGAAACCAATTCATGAAAAATTAACTCATTTTCAGCCAATTGAACAACTGTGTAATGAAATTCCCGAACAATTGATGGCGTGTCAGTTTATACGAGAAGATGACCGTGTATTGGAGTTCGGTGGTTCATTGGGACGAAATTCCTGCGTAATAAATACAATTTTAGAAGATAAAACGAACCATGTAGTAGTAGAACCTTCGTTAATAGAAGCAAATCAATTGTTATTGAATCGTGATAATAATTTGCTACAATTTCAAGTTGAATTTTCTGCGATATCAGAAACACCGCTATATTCATTGGGATGGTATACTTTTACAGACCCTTTACCAAATTCTACAAAAGTCAATGTTATTACATATAATGAGTTATGTGAAAAATATAAAATCGACTTTAGTGTCTTAGTAATAGATAATGAAGGAAATTTTGTTTCCATGTTGAAAAGTTTCCCCAATTTGTTAGATGGTATACGTCTTGTCATAATAGAACACGATTTCAATACACAAGAAGATCTGGAATATTTTACAAAAACACTACACGACAATCACTTTGTAAATCATACGAAATATATGAAATGTAATAAATACGCACCAGGAATGGGGTGGTCTGATGGATTATCAACCGACCCAGTCTTTGTTTCTGTATGGGAAACAGTGACCCCAGATCTCACTGAAATACCCCCACTAATTTAGGAATAGAAAAATCTGTTATTCCTATTATACAATTTGTGATTTTGTATTACAAATTGTAATTGTTATACCATAAAATATTTAGCAAATTAACTTGTAACAAAAAAAATAAATCAATTAAAACGCGTATTATTTGAAATTATTTTCTATCTCTAATATATATAATTAGCTATGGCCGGTGGTTTAATGCAATTAGTGGCTTACGGAGCCCAAGACGTTTTCCTTACTGGAACCCCCGAGATTACTTTCTGGAAGGTGTCATACAGACGCCACACCAACTTCGCTATGGAGTCTATTGAGCAGACTTTCTCTGGACAGGCTGACTTCGGTCGTCGCGTCACATGTACTATTAGCAGAAATGGTGATCTTGCCTACCGCACCTATCTTCAGGTTACTCTTCCCGAGATTAACCAGAACATGAACGCTAATGATGTGTATGCCCGTTGGTTAGATTTCATTGGAGAGCAATTGGTCGCTCAGGTCGAGGTTGAGATCGGAGGTCAGAGAATCGACCGTCAATACGGTGACTGGATGCACATCTGGAATCAGCTAACTCTATCCAAGGAGCAACAGGCTGGTTACTTCAAGATGATTGGTAACACCACTCAGCTTACATACGTCACTGAGCCCGGATTCGCTGGTGTTTCTGGACCTTGTGCCGCTTCCGGTGCTCCCAACCAGGTTTGTGCTCCCCGTAATGCTCTTCCCGAGACTACCCTATACGTTCCTCTTCAGTTCTGGTTTTGCCGTAACCCCGGACTTGCTCTTCCTCTTATTGCTCTTCAATACCACGAGGTTAAGATCAACATTGATTTCCGTCCTATTGGCGAGTGTCTATGGGCTGTTTCCTCAATGGACGGAGTTTCTGGTTCTCAATCTGTTTCCAATGCCTACCAGCAATCTCTAGTTGCTGCCTCTCTATACGTTGACTATATCTTCCTTGATACCGACGAGAGACGCAAGATGGCACAGAACCCCCACGAGTATCTAATCGAGCAGGTTCAGTTCACTGGTGACGAGTCTGTTGGTTCTTCTTCCAACAAGATCAAGCTTAACTTCAACCACCCCTGTAAGGAGCTTATCTGGGTCGTTCAGCCTGATTCCAACGTTGACTACTGTAACTCTCTTGTTGGTGGCGAGACTCTATATAAGACTCTTGGCGCCCAACCCTTTAACTACACCGATGCCATCGATGCTCTACCCAACTCTGTCAGTGCCTTCGGTGGTGCCGATACCGAGACCTCTGATGCTAGCAACATGATCGATGGTTCTGGTCTATTCAACGCTGAGGGTAACGCCCTTGTCACTGACACCCAAGGTCTATCTGATGCCGGAACATTCGTTCTTGCCGAGACCGCCCTTGACATGCACTGTTGGGGTGAGAATCCCGTTGTCACCGCCAAGCTTCAGCTTAACGGTCAGGACCGCTTCTCCGAGCGTGAGGGTTCTTACTTCGATACAGTCCAGCCTTTCCAACACCACACCCGTGCCCCCGATTCTGGTGTGAACGTTTACTCTTTCGCCCTTCGCCCCGAGGAGCACCAGCCTTCTGGCAGCTGCAACTTCTCCAGAATTGACAACGCCGTTCTTCAGCTTGTTCTTTCTGCCGGTACCGTTTCCGGAAGTGCTACTGCCAAGGTTCGTGTTTACGCCGTTAACTATAACGTCCTACGCGTAATGTCGGGCATGGCCGGCATCGCGTATAGCAATTAATCGTGCTGTATTAAGCAGTCATTCTTTATAAAAACAAATAAAAACAAATAAAAATTCTATCCGCAAATCATTCTTTATAAAAACAAATAAAAAATTATACCATTGTAAAATAATTAATCTATAACAAAAGTTATAAATTAATAGTAAAGTTCAATCATTTCAATCGTTTTTTCTGGTTTGTTATCAATCCAATATTGAATTTGCAATAATAATGTATTTATTCTTTCCGCCCACTCTGTTATCTTAGACACTTGCATAACACCATATCCATTTACTTTCCAACAAGAACCAATCTTTTTTCCATCAGCGTTAACATAGTTATCCGGATTGAAACGGATAAACACAATAGGTCTATGTCCCAGGTCTTGTGAAATTTCCATAAGTCGTTTGTTTTCACAAGAACAATCATAAGAATCGTGTTTATTTTCATCTACTTCAATAATAACAATATGTGAACCCATATCTAACAGTAAATCTGGACGACGCTTCGAACAACCACCTTGGACTGTTTTATCGCATACCCAAGACAAATCCGGAAATTTATTTTTCACGTGGTCTACGACATCATTTTCTTTTGTTTTGTAATTTCGCGAAATAGGTATATCGGGACAAAAATGAATGCAACAAGGTAAACAGTATCCCTCGTATTTTTTGATACCTCTTGTTTCACATAATGGTGCTTTACATAATTCTTTTCCGTCGCATATTTTACATCTGGTCTTTTTCTTGTCGTGAATGCAAAACAATGACCCTTTACACTCTAAACAATTTTGTCTATTTTTTTTATGTTCGCAAATAGCAGCCCCACCACACTCAACACATCGTCTTCTTCGTTTTCCGTGTTCGCAGATAGAAGTGCCACCACATTCTACGCAGTCATTCTTTTCTTTACCATGACTACATAATTGACTACCTACCCCACAATCTTTGCATCTGTTTCTTCGTTTCTTATGAATACAAATACCTGAACCTCCACATTCTACACAACGAGCCCGGACTCTATCGTGAATACATCTTGGACTTGGACCTCCCATTATAGTATACTTAGATTTTATCTTTAAGTATGTTCTCTACTATTATCAATTTCCTAAATAGTAGTATTGCCGTTTTCGTTTTCTTTTTCTTTTTCTTTTTCTTTTTCGAGTTTTTCCTTTCGTCGTGAATATGCGATACGGTTATATTCTTTTCGTTTTTCAACAGGAGTAGGATTTAACCTGGATTTTTCTAATATCGCCTCTTTATTATTCTGGTAATATTCCTTTTTATAAGCAGGTGCGGTATATCGTTTCAAGTGTTTTTTGGTAGATTCTAACTCTTGTTTGGTAGATAGTAGTTCGGCTTCTAATAGTTTTATTCGGTCTTCATAGTGCTCCATAGTGCTAATGTGTATAATAAAAATATATCTAAATCAATTTTTTAATAAGTGTAAGATAAAATCTCGTTACATAGTAATGACGATAAAAATAAAAAGACAAATCGTAGGAGAAGGAACGTATGGTTGTGTAGTAGAACCAGCACTTGAGTGTAAAAACCCACAGGATACTATAAATAAGGTCTCAAAGGTAATGAGAAAACAGGACGCGAAAGATGAATTGAAAGAATATAGAAAATTGAAAAAAATACCTGGTATAGAGAACTATACATTGGATTTCCCCATATTATGTGAGGCGAAATTTGGAATGCAATTTTCCAATATAGTGCGTGAATGCAATGGAACTCGTGTGAGAACAACTTATAAAGAGAATCCCAATGATTTAGCATTATTATTGTTAGAGAATGGTGGATTAGATTTAGATAACTTTACATCGAATATTTTTCCAAAATTAGAGAACAAAGAAAAAAATAGATTTTTAACTTCCATATTGGAGTTAATAAAAGGAGTTAAATTCTTCAACGATAATGATATTATACATCAGGACATAAAAGGTGGAAATATAGTCTATAATGTGGAAACTGGAAAAATAAAGTTCATTGATTTTGGTTTGATGGTAAATAAAAGTGAATTTATAAAAAACAGTAAAGAGAGTGTAAATGAAATGGCAGAAAGTTGGTCGTATTTTCCACCTGAAAATAGTTGTGCGAATAAAATTAGTTATCAAATATTGCAGAAGTGTAAATTATACAGAAAAGTGTATAAAGAAGTAGGTGGGTATAGAACGTTTATAAAGGATATAGCGAATTCATTTGATAGTTATTGTTTGGGATTGGCTCTACGTAACATAATGAATGATTTGAAAGTACGAAAGCACTATAAAGAAAAGAAAGATTTTTTGGAAGAAAGTTATTTACTATTTTTGGAATATAGTGACATGAATGTATTTACACGTAACGATTCATTAACCGATTTAGAAGAGAGATACAAAGGACTATTGAAAAAATACGGTATATATAATAGTGAACAACCTACACCTTCTCTAGAAATTATAAAGAAGGCAGAACAATTATCATTAAAGAGTGATAAGTTTTACACACCAGTTAAAGATTGTCCGTCAAATAGACCTGACTTCAACCCTAAAACGAAGAAATGTGTAAATGCGTGTAATACTGGAAAGGTGAGAAATGAAAATTACCGCTGTGTGAATATGAAAAAAACAATCAAGCGACGAGAACCAAATTCTATTTTGAGAGAATGTATAAAAGAAAAGAAGGATTATAACCCATTTACAAAACGTTGCGTGAAACCTTGCAAACCAACACAAAAGCGAAATAGTAAATATCGTTGTGTTTCAATGAAAACACGAAAACAAAGGACAAAAGTGGTGTAAAAACAAAAAAATAAATGCGTACCTTATTTTTTTGTAAATTATAGATGTATGGATGCGTAATAATTGATGACGAGAGTAATAAAGAATCCCGGAATGATTTTATTTATAAGTGCGAGAGAACCAATAACAATTGCCGATAATCCAGTCACAATTCCGAATTTCAAATCTCCCAATTTCTTTTTCAATTCAACGTAATGTGTTTTTTCTTCATCAGTCAGGCTTTCAATATTCGCGTCATTAAGTTTTTTACGGAAGAACCAATATACTGTAAAAACCGCAATTATAAGCAAAATGCCTACAAAGAATTCTATTTTAGTAGAACGATTTTTCATAAGTCCAAGTAACTGTTCTCCGTTCATAAAAATAGTAATGCATGAATATCCGAGTAAGCCTAGTAAAATAACATCGAATGATTCGTTGTATGATAACATCCTATACATTACACAATGAAAAAAACATAAACCGTATGATATGATACTTGTAACAATGATATTTGCCGATTTGAGTTTTGCGCCGATTGCATTGGTAATATATCTAATAACAATTTCATATATCATATCCAATATTGAATTCAAAAAAGGTTATAGTGAAAAAAATAGTTAAAAGTGTCACCGTTTATATACTTAAATATAATGTATCGTTCAAACACAATAAATACGCAAAATAATTTATTACTAACAAATTTGATGGCATTTTATAAAAATCCCGAACATTTATCTAAAATGATTGGGGTTATCAATGGGAATACTAAGATATCACTTCGTATAGTGGACTGGTTTGTTACTAATTTTTCAAAGAAATATTATACTGTATATGATTTGAATAGCGAACAAACTCAAAAACGTCGATTTAAAGTGTATAACGACTATAAATTAAAACTAAAAGCGTATTCAAAGAAAAGATTTGACCCATTTTGTCGTTGGGAACGAATAAGCATGCCTTATAATGAAAATCAAACCATCGAAACGACGATAGGTCAAATGAATTTCTTCAAATGGGCGATAGAAAATGAGATAATTGAATATATAACTGAAAATTATACTGATATCGAAAATGATATGAATAAACGTAATAGCACTTCAAAAAATCGGAGTTCTACCGAAATTCCTGAGACCGCGTTATCGAAGACGAGAAAGAAACGCGAAGAATTATCGTTATCTGCGTGTAAATGTATAAAAAAAGAAACCGTAAAAATCATAGTAAAATTTAATGAGTAATTACAACACGCTATTTTTAGATTCAGATATAGGTAAATGTGCCCGGATATCAAAATCATTAGTAATAGAAGTAATGAATGATTCGATTTGTTGTATCCATTTATTACCCGGATCATTATCATCATTCATGTCATAGTTAGTATCTTCGTTGGTATCAATTTCTATAACCGGCTTACTCATTGGTTCTTTGCGGTCTAAATCGCATAGCCAATCGTCGTGATATTTTTTACATTTTTCAAGGTAAGATAGTTCAATATTATTTTCTCCGGTTCTGGACCGTTTTGTTACACGATTGTAACACGTTTCGGCAGTGGAATTGATGTATACAAATCCATCAATGTTAAACTGATTAATATATTCTTTAAACAATAAATTATAAATGCTATAATCTATTTCACTTATAATGCAGTCGTCATATAACATCTTTGCGAAGATATTTCGGTCAGCTTCTATTGAGCGTTCACAAATAACAACTTTACATAATTTATTTTCTTGAATTGTTTTTCGTAATACGGATAATCTGGTTGTAAGAGCCATCATCTGGAACTGAAACGCGTATTGTGCTTGATTTTCGTAAAATTTTTCTATAATGGTGCGACCATCTTTATCCTTAATTGTTTCCCAAATATCAACGGGTTCTTTTACGAAAATGATTTCTTGTGAATTGTGATAACGTTTTTGTAATTCCTGCACGATGGTGCTTTTACCGGTTCCAATGTTTCCTTCAATTGAAATAATAATAGGTTGAGACATAATTATATTCGTATATAACTAAATGGTTTATAATAATTCTAATACAAATAGTAAATTATTAAATTCAATTTTTGTTATTTAGCCAATAATTTTGCGTAACACACTTGTCATATGTCTAAATTATATATAATATAAGTATATATAAGTGTCATGAAAGATACAAAAGTGAGTGAAATTGAATTGAAAGAAGAAAACCCCCGCCGTTCGTCAATTTTTGAACAAATAAAAGAAAAACAGAACGACCAGGATTTCACACAAAGAATGAATGTAACAACAGCATTTTTGTTTGAAATCTACCGTGTATTAATGGGAACAATGTTAATTTTATTTGTTCCTCAAAATTGTGGCGACCATATTTGTGGTATGACTGAAAACATAGTATCAAGTAATCCGGTTATAAACATTAACTTTGCTATGAATATATTTACTTTTATCTGTTTTTCGTGTTTATATTTTACCGAAGTATCAAGAGAAAATAATTTAATCGAATATTTAGACGTAAGTAAAGAACATCCAAGAGATAATGATTCAGTTGGAAGAGCTTTACAGTTGTTACCCGATAATAAAAAACAACAAATATTGAATAATGATAAAATGTATAAAAATTTGAGTTATGTAGCGGTTGGGTCATTTATATTGAATAGCATTTTTAGTGGTATCAGTGTATACGACCAATATTTGGATGATAAAACAACAACTGTATTTATAACCAATGTCATGTTCTTGGCAAGTAAATTAGGAGATGTATACAAAATAGCAAACACGGAAGAGAACGTATTTTTATCCGCTTACTTGACTCGTAAGATACAGTTTAACTATGTCGACGAGGATTATATGATACCCCACGAAGAACGCGTGGTTGAACTAAGTGAAGAAAATTTGAATCATTATTCATCAGCATAATTCGCGCATTGGTTTGTATTTCAATAAATCGATAATATTAGTAGTTGTTGGAAATTCCGTTTTACCATATATGTCTTGAAGTAATAACCATTCAAATAATCCACCTGTGTACATATATACTTCGGTGAATCCAAGCCCACATAGTTTATTACACTTGTCTTCTACATCCGCATCATTATTATTTTTACCGTATATAATGATCTTATTCTTATCGAAGTTATAACTTTCGATAAGTGTATTAATATAACTCTCTTCTTTTTGATATGAAATCGTGTTTTTAATCAAACATTGTTGTTCCGTGATTGGTAATGTATTGATTATAATATATTGATTATTTCCATTCTGTATTATATATTGCATATCTTCAAATGAAATTTTTTTGAATTTTCTTTTAAAAAGACCATAAAACATATATTTGTATTTATGTATGAATTATTTAAAAATGTATATATAAAATTGAATATAACTATTATATTGTTTATAAAGGAAACAATTAGTAATATGGACCTAACACAAAGTAAATTATCGCGCGCGGAATGGGAAACAATTGAAGTACCTGTAACCGAAAATGAAAAGTCGGTTTTGAATTTGATTTGTAATGGATTTCATAATGTAAATGAAAAATATAACAAACACACGTCTTTGCTTTCCTTTGTAAAGATTGAAAAAACAGATGAAATAGAACAAATGATATATAATAAATATTTTGAAGAAACAATACGTAAAAATAGTGATAAAAATAATGATGAAACCATAAAAAAAATAGTAAATGACAATAATACCTCTGTGCGTAGTGTAAAGGCATTAAAAAGTGCTGATAATCTGCGTATCCAAAATCTTGATAAAAATATAAAAACAAATACGCAATATATATTTGACTTTGTTGTCTTGGAATTGCTATGTAACTTGATAGAAAACATTTCTAACCGGAATATCAAGTATGCGTTTAATCTGTATACATTGATGCAATTACAAAAGTCGTCTATACGCAATATCAATCGTGTATTATTAAAGGTAACAAATTCAGTAATCGAATACGCAAATACATTTACACAGCCAAATGAAGTAATCTATAATGCTTACTCATTTATTGAACGCAATAAATACTTGTTGGAATATGAAGATATGGCGTTGTATAATCATCAAAAAGAAATATTCAGTTTATTCAAGCAACCAGAAGAAACCCATATTCCCAAGTTTGTATTATATACAGCACCGACCGGAACCGGTAAAACAATAACCCCGGTTGGTCTATCCAGTAAGTATAGGGTGATATTTGTATGTGTTGCCCGTCATATTGGTTTAGCACTTGCGAAGGCATCAATATCGATCGGTAAGAAGATTGCGTTTGCGTTTGGTTGTGCGAGTGCCGAAGATATCCGACTCCATTATTACTCTGCGATTGATTATACACGAAACAAGCGTTCTGGTGGTATCGGTAAGGTAGATAATAGTGTAGGTGATAATGTAGAAATTATGGTATGTGATGTCCAGTCATATCTCACAGCAATGCATTATATGTTGGCGTTTAACCCTGCCGAACAAATTATAACATATTGGGATGAACCCACTATTACGCTTGATAGTGAAGATCATGCGTTGCATGCTGTGATTCATAGAAATTGGGTAGAGAACCAAATACCAAATATGATATTGTCGTGTGCTACATTGCCAGCTAATAATGAATTACAACCGGTATTTGCTGATTTTAAAAGCAAGTTTGTTGATGCCGAAGTATATAATGTAACCAGTTATGATTGTCGTAAATCGATTCCAATCATTGATAAGCAAGGATACTATGTTTTACCGCATAATTTATATAATACATATGATGAACTACGCGCGTGTGCCGAATACTGTAATCAAAATAAAACAATCCTCCGTTATTTCGATTTACGAGAGATTATTAAGTTTGTCACATACGTGAATGAAAACAAAATGATTGACGAAACGTATTACATCAACAATTATTTTGAAGGAAGTATTAATGAAATTACAATGAACCGATTAAAAACGTATTATTTGGAATTATTGTTGCATATTAAACCTGATTCTTGGAGTAGTTTATATACATTCAGTCAAGAATCGAAGAAAATGAAGTTTAAGACAAATAATGCTACTTCTGCAACAAATGGGTTATTATTAACGACAAGTGACGCATATACGGTTACTGATGGTCCAACTATATTCTTGACTGAAAACGCATATAAGATTGGAACCTTCTATATTCAACAGTCAAAGATACCAGACCACGAATTTCAACGGATTTTGGAAAATATTACAAAAAATGATGAAGTCGCGAAGAAAATCGATGTAATCGAGAACACTATAACCGCATTGGAAGAAAAATCAAATACAACAGATAATGATACAAAGCGTGATACAGGTAAGATGTCTAATGAAACCACTAAACTGTTGACTGAAATTAATAAATTACGAAAAAAAATTCAATTGACTACATTAGATAGTAAATATGTTCCTAATACAAAGACTCATTTAGATTTATGGTCTTCTAATACAAAGAACGAAAACGTATTCGTCTCTAATATAGATACGGATACTGCGAAAGATATAATGTCTTTGGATATAGATAATAAATTGAAAGTGTTATTGATGTTGGGAATCGGTCTATTTGTTGATAATCTAAACGTAAAATATATGGAAATAATGAAACGATTGGCGGACGAACAAAGGTTGTTTATTATTATAGCAGATACAGATTATATATACGGAACCAATTATCAATTCTGTCATGGTATGATTGGTAAAGATTTAACTAAAATGACCCAACAAAAAACGCTACAAGCAATGGGTCGTATTGGAAGAAATAACGTTCAACAAGATTACACTATTCGGTTTAGAGATGATGATATGATAAAACGATTATTAGAAACGCCTGAATATAACCTCGAAGCGGTCAATATGTGTAAATTATTGAATACTCCCATCTAAATGTGTATATGAAATCATAAAAAATAAAAAATATATTTTTTATGGTGTATTGTGTCTATAGTACAGATTTATTTATGCGAGTAGGTAACCCATGACCAAATAAGATCATGTAAATAAGCATGACCGCACCCAATAATAAACTTCTATTCTCGGCAACCGCCGGTGATTGACCTAGTAGAAAAACCATAATCGCGTATAGTAAAATACCAATTATTACTGAATGTAGTAACATAACAAGTCCACGTTCCATAGTATTATACACTCTATTAAGAAAATAAATTTCAAATAATAATATGTAAATAAGCATGACCGCACCCAATAATAAACTTCTATTCTCGGCAACCGCCAATGATTGACGTAGTAGAAAAACCATAATCGTAAAAAAATTGATTCGTTTTAGAAATCACAATATGAATCACAATATAAATCACAATAAGTAACACCTAAAATGTTTCTAGTACTATCAACATTCATCTTTAGTAGTCCACTACTACTATTAATATTCAGCTCTATCATGGGTTTCATGATTTTCAACGTATTCCATTTGTTTTGTATTTTGATGTATATTGTCTGCCGACACCTATGGAACTATACACTCACTCTATTGAGAAAATAAATTTCAAATAATAATAATATATAAAAATGAATATAAAGATACATTCCTATTATATTATGTGGAGGGGTGAGTGTATAAATGTATATATTGTAAATAACACAGCTCCTTTAGCTTAGTGGTAGAGCATTACACTTGTAATGTAAAGGTCGCGTGTTCAATTCACGCAGGGAGCTTCTGCTCTTGTAGTTTAATGGTAGAACGGCGGTCTTATGAGCCGTTGACGGTGGTTCGATTCCGCCCTTGAGCATGTGGTTATGAAAACGACCCTAATAAGTTTTTCTATCGCACAAATGTCCGAGTGGTCTAAGGAGCCAGACTTAAGACCTGGTAGCGTAAGCTGCGTGGGTTCGAACCCCACTTTGTGCAAATATTTCAACCTGGTTAGCTCAGTTGGTAGAGCGCTAGCCTTTTAAGCTAGTGGTCGAGGGTTCAAGTCCCTCATCGGGTGTGGTCTATGAGTGAAGACCCTATAAACCACTCATTTCTCGTAATTGGGAATGGCACCGTCGGAAAATTTATAAGGTCCTATAGTGTAGTGGTTATCACTTCAGTCTTTGAATCTGAAAACTCGGGTTCGAATCCCGATAGGACCTAATATATAAAAAATATAATTATAAAAAAATGATATAAAAACAAAGTATTCTATTATAATGTGTATAGAATACACTAAGCTCCTTTAGCTCAGTTGGTAGAGCGCGAGACTGTTAATCTTGAGGTCGTTGGTTCAACCCCAACAGGGAGCGTTTTTATTTAGGTATTATAAATTGAAATACTTTTTACAACAAAAAAGTTTGTTGTAAACAAAATCTAACGATATTATAATTCAGTATGTTTCACAAGAACCCAAAAACGATAGTACTTGTTCTATTAATAATCGTATTTTTATATATAATTTTAGCAAATTATTTTGTAACTACAGAAGGTCTTTCTGCGAGAGAAGCAAAACGAAGAGGTGCAAGAGGTGCAAGAGGATTATTAAAATCAAAAGTACCGACCTCAGAAATACAAAACACATCGTGGGATGTTATTATGACAGAAGTAAATGATAATCTGGACGCTGTAAAAAGTAACACCATATTTGATATTACTGCCGTATCGGAAAAAAAACCTACACAAACACCAAATAAAGATAGTTTCAAAGTAAATGAAAAAAAAACAATCAATATACCCACTGAAATATCTACATTTACAGGTGCGATTGTGATTACCCCACAGGGTGGTAATAAATTTCCAACGAAATTTATTCTTAAATTAACCAATAATATCGGAAGAAATAAAATTTTATTTACTCCTTGGGGGAGTGGACCAGTAGAGAAAATACCTATAAATAATATGATAGGTCCCGATAATTATGGTACATTTAATTATAATACCGGCATTTTTTCAACCAAGGACCCTTCTGGTAAATTAATTGATGGATTAAGTGTTGGAGGATTAAATATTGGTAAAAACGCAATCAATGCTATCACTGTTGGGACAATATATGATAGAAAAAATATACCATTGGGTAATCCCAATGACCCTGGTAATGTTATCACAATTACTGTTCCGGTTGGTGATTTGGGCTATAGTCAAAATGTGTTCACTATTAATTGTAATAATGCTGATAACGCAACTGGCATCATAGTCCATTTGGCAAAAGCATCTGAGATTTGATGATTATGATACAATATATTCATAATCATATAGACAAAAACTATTTATAGTCCTTTTGTATGGTCGATCACATATGGATTGGAATTTAAAGAAGATAATATGTCAGTATTAGTGCGTTCAGTTTGAATATCTGATTTTAAAGAACGGTCATTTCCTGCTAATCTCCCCATCGTAGATGCATCGGGTGATTTGTATGGCATATTACCAGAAACGGGACGAGAATTCTTTAAGTATTCGTCTTTATTCGCCACGCGCATATTTACATCTGAATTTAAAAGTGACATGTTACCCTTTACCAATCGTCCTTCGATTGTGCTAGACTTAATATCGTTATTGCGTTGATTATAACCTGCTTCATATGAGGTAGTTTTCTTTGTTCCTGCAGCAGCACTCGAACCACCTGCATAATAAAAATCTCCCGTTTCTTGACGAGTAGTATGAGTCGCCTGTTGTTGAGTAACTTTGTAAGCACCTCCGTTCTGATTTGAATTTACATTCATATGGAATTTGGAATTTTCGGTGGTTTCGCGAATAGTAGTTGGTAGAGTGTCTTTTGGGTTATACATATAAGAGTTTGAAACCGCAGTTCCAGCGTTTTGATAAGGACGAAGAGAACCTATTGCGTTTTCTTTTCGCGATGGTCTCAATACGTCAAGTAACGGGGCGATTACAGATCCCATTCCTCCACTTACCATTCCAAAATAACTATCTTGTTTATTCGCACTACGATTATTAGGATAAGCCATTTTTGCGTTTATACCATGGTCATTTACATTGGCTTTATTATGACCTGGTGCACTAGCAACACCAAATGGGCGCGCACCCAAATCTTGATTATGTGAAGGCATATATTCGCCCTTGTTGTAAGACGCATTGTTATGGGCACCAGCACCACCAGTATAATCTGTAGTTGTTTCGGGTCTAGTTACATTTTTTAATATATTCACGGCACGGGAAGTTTGTCCTTTTTCAAGACCACCAGTAGTAAACCATCTATCACTTGACATTTCAAACGATGTATCGGGTCTATTTTTTTCCACGACACCCATTTGTTCTGGTGTTGCGTTATTTTTGATAGCGTGTAAGGCAGGACCTTCGTGTCCGTATAATAGATTTCCACCAGATTTGGGATTGTTTTCTACACGTAAATTGTCTACTGTCTTAGGTTGCCATTGTTCTCTCTCGGCCATACCAGAATTGAATCCACCTGAACCTTCACTTGTAAATCCCAGTCCTAAACCAGGTGCAACAGATTCTTCTTTAAACGGATTTACATTAGACATTTTCATACTAGGATTAACTCTTGATTGTATAAAGTCGCTTTGGTTTGGAACACCGTGAGCCCATTGTGTGTTTTCGTCAGGTGCGAATAAAGGCGATTGTTCTGATTTTGTAACAGTTTGAGATCCAGAACCGGTATAAGAATCTAAAAGTCCTTCTGTTTCATTTTCAGATTTCATACTGCCTCTTAAATTACTACCGAAAAAAGGGACCATATTGTTATGTTGAAAATATCCGGTGCCTACTTTTTCACCACTCATTGAATAAAACTCGGGACTTCCTTCGCTCACAGGTGTTTGTTGATTGAAATATTTGTCAGTATATACCCCATTACCACCAAACTTATTGTTATTTGACAATTCAGTTGTTTGGTCGGTTTCAGTAGAAACAATCGGGTATTCTGTTGGATAATTTTGATTCGGAATATTTGTATTCGGTAAATTTGCGAAACTTTCTTTATCTTTATTCTTCTTTTTATTCTGATTATTGATTACATAAAAACTTGATAACGCAAATAGGGGCACAATTACTTCCATGATTTATATTACAGATATATATTATATAGACTTTATAATATTTATAAGGTATTTATATTATTGTATTTTTTTCGTGTATAATGTTCCAGGACAATCTTCTTCTGTTCCACCTATACAAACTGATTTTCCAGCAAGATAATAATCTGTATTCTGGGTTCCCTCAACAACTGGAACACGTTGTTTGAAATGGTCCTTCTCTAAAATTCGTGTTTGTATGTTCTCGTGGAATGTTTTTTCTAAACCATTCAATGGGTTTAATAATGGCGACTCCCAACGGTTCTGTTCGCAATCTTTATACATCCATGCCGGGTGACTTGCTCGCGATTCCTGTACGAATGGCGTTTCATTCTTATAATAATTTCGTCCGGTCTGAACACTATTTATTTTGTAATTGTTTTTTTCAGGTAAATCACGATTATTTTGTCGAGTTAATCCCATCATATCACTCTCCAAGTTAATGCTATTTGTATGTAAATTCGCCCCCCATTTTTGAAGACGTACCTGTGGGTCTTCCATAAATGGCATGTCAATGCCTTGTCCTGGTGTGTTTAACATATATCTACCTGCGAAACTGCTTTCTTCTACCTGTTTTTTTATACGGTATGGGTCGTCGTGAAATCTCGTAAATGCCATTTTGATATGTGTATTGTTATATTATATCGGGATAAAATTTATACTTCAATAAAAACTTAAAAACAATTATATTATATGAACTATGCTTGATAATGCCTAAAATATGCTTGAATATGATATTAAAAAATGAAAGTAAAGTGATTATCCGTCTGTTAACATCTGTGTTGCCTATTATTGATAGTTATTGTATATGTGACACCGGTAGTAGTGATAATACAATAGAGTTAATAGAACAGTTTGGTAAAGAAAATAACTTACCCGGAATTATAATAAGAGAACCATTCAAGGATTTCGGATATAATCGTACTTATTCATTAAATGCTTGTTTCGGACTAGAAAATGCCGATTATTTATTGTTATTGGACGCCGACATGATACTAGAATTCGGTTCTGGGTTCTCTATTGATGATTTTAAAAATGAATTGCGACAAGACGTGTATTATGTGTTACAAGGTTCAGACCAAATGTACTATAAAAATGTGCGACTGGTAAAAAATATCGAGGATATGTATTATTGGGGAGTAACTCACGAATATCTATCGTTACCAGAGAACCACACTACAAATACGATTTCTAAACAACACTTATTTATCAATGATGTTGGTGACGGTGGTGCGAAACAAGATAAATTTACTCGCGATATCCGTTTGTTAAAAAATGGATTAATAGAGAACCCGAATAACGATAGATATACATTTTATCTCGCAAATAGTTACAAGGATACGAGACAATACGCACTGGCAATAGAAACCTATAAAAAACGTGTAGCACTGGATGGGTGGAAACAAGAAGTATGGTATTCATATTATAATATGGGTCTTTGTTATTGTGGATTGAACGATTATCCCAATGCGTTGTTTTATTGGTTAGAGGCGTATAGTATACTACCCGAACGAATAGAGAACCTATATCAAATAATCTGTTATTATCGTAAAAAGGGTCAACATTCCTTAGCATATCATTATTACCAGTTGGCAGACTATCAGCGAACAAAACACACATCAACCGACCATTTGTTTTATCATAAAGATATTTATGATTTTAAATTAGATTATGAGCTCTCTATCATTGGTTTTTATTCTAACAATATGAAAAATAATATATATGATTCTTGTAATAAAGTACTCACTTCATATTCAAGTGACAATATAAAGAATAATGTATTGCAAAATTACAAGTATTATGCCAAACAATTGTCAAGTATGAAACAAAATAATAATCAGGTTCTCTTACTCAATAAAAATATTTGTGAAGTAGATATTGATTTGAATAATTTTTATTCATCTACCCCGTCTATATGCTCGAACAATTCAAATACAAAGTTATTTGTTAACACGCGATATGTGAATTATTTTATCAACCCTGATGGTAGATATACAAATTGTGAAAATATAATTACTAAAAATGTAACATCTGTTTTTCGTATAGAAGATTGCGGTTTAACAAAAGAAGAAGAGTTTGAATTAGGGTATAATGAGAACCTAGACAATTATTATATTGGAATGGAAGATATACGATTGCTATATCATAACAATGAACTTGTATATAATGCGAATCGTGTATTACCAGACCAAACAATTCGTATTGAAACCGGAAAAATAAATATATCAGAAACCGCGGTTGGTTACAGTAATATAGTACAAAAAACGAATATCAATCCGGTTGAGAAAAATTGGGTTCTCTTTACTGATAATAAAAATGAACTCAAAGTAATATACAACTGGTTTCCTATTACGATTGGTTCTTATGTATCTGACAATGATAAAACACAATTTGAAGATACACACTATATTTCTACACCCAGTTTTTTTAAAAATGTCCGCGGTTCTACGAATGGTGTGGTAATCGGTAATGAAATCTGGTTTATTTGTCATATTGTTAGTTACGAAAATAGAAGTTTTTATTACCACATGTTTGTCGTATTAGATCGCGAAACATATAAATTAAAAAATTATTCTCAGTTATTTACATTCGAAAGAGAACCAATAGAATATACATTGGGATTTGTTCTCTTAAATGATAATTTTTTGGTTGGATATAGCACAAATGACAGAACAACCAAATATATAAATGTAAAAAAAAACGACATTGAAGAATTATTTATGATGTAATTTTATTTCTCTGGTGTGCAGGAAATCAATAAGATTAGTTCTTCGTTTAGTTGTTCTTCTTTTTTTGGGTCATTCACAATCGAATCGATATTTTTTGTTGTCATATATCCCTTGCATATACCACAATGGTCTTCATTTGAATACATTACTTTCAAGTCAACTTCATTTTGTTTGTTTTGAATAGTCCATCTACCAAGTTGTATTTTATTCGGGTTTGCAAATAACACTGAGCGAAAGAGAGAATACACGTGCGAGACAGTAAATTTGGTAGAAACAGACATATTATAGTATAATTTATGAATGTTATATGTTCTCTATACTGGTTTCAATTTTTGCTTGTTTACAACATCCAAAGCTACGACGATGATAGTTTGTAATACCAAATTCGTCTATTCCTTCGCGATGTTTTTTTGTTCCATAACCCATATTCGTATCAAGACCATACATAGTAACCAAATCCGGGTATTTCTCACACAATTCCAATACATAGTTGTCTCTCGCAGATTTTGCCAAAATACTTGCCGCTGCGATACCCATATATTTACCATCACCCTTTTCAACAGTAGCGTGTTCTAATTGACAAATCATTTCTTTTTCTGTATCAAACCTGGTATACGGTGTAAAATAATTTCCATCTATAACTGCCATATAATCACCCATTTTTGTTTTATTTTGTATATTTATTTGATGTTTTAGCATAGTTTCTTGTATACAGTCGTGCATACCATTCATTACTGATTTTAGTATGTTAATATTATCAATAACGTCTGATTCAATATACGTTATGTGCCAAGCAATTGCGTGTTTTTTAATATAATCTGCCTTTTCATTTAGTTTTGTCTTTGACGAGAATTTTTTACTATCTTTGATATCCACACCCGAAAAATCCTCTTCATTTTTAGGTAATACTACACACGCTATATAAACCCGACCAAACAAACAACCTCGTCCCGCCTCATCAATACATAATTCATATTTATTGTTGTTCTCATTGTCATAAAATCTTTCCAATAAAGGTTTTTCAGTTTTGTTCTTAATTGTGGGCATAATTATATATTATTATGTCTTATTCATTTAATTGTTATATTATCAATTTTTGATAATATAAAGATAGTTTATTTTCGTAGTATATGATATAACGAATTATTCACATGAAATTACCCAATATTAAGTTACCAAATATAAAATTAACTCGTTTCAGTGTATTTGTACTAATCTTATTTGTTTTAGTAATATTCATAATGATGGGTAGTTTTTGTAACAAAGAGTCTTTTGTTGCTTTCCAAAAGGAAGAACCTGTATTAAATAGTGTTTTTATACCCCAATATTCCAAAACGAAGAATGTATACAAATTATACGATAACTTATATTTTGATAACAAGAATGGCAATTTGATTGAAGTGAATGGAGAAGCATATGAAGAGACTGCTACTGTCCCTGTTGCCGAGCCTGTTGCCGAGCCTGTTGCCGAGCCCGTTGCCGAGCCTGTTGCCGAGCCCGTTGCCGAGCCTGTTGCCGAGCCCGTTGCCGAGCCCGTTGCCGAGCCCCCGACTGATGTCACTGTATCCGATACGTTTGTAGGTATGGATTCAAATGGAACTTCAATTACGGGTATAATCATTTCAAAACGTGTAAATAATCCTACCGTATCAAACTCTACGGTTACATACGACACAAGTGGTCTGGTAGCAGGTGATTCTATTGATACAGAAGAGAGTTTAATATCATCTATATTACCAAGTATGAATTCGTGGGTCTACACAAGTCAGTGTGAAAATACGACAAAAAAAGTTGTCATGTACATTCCTTGGAATACAAATACATATATAATCGTTCTTGAGAGAACATCCGAATCTCCCGTAACGTGGAATATTCATAATACCTTTTATTTTGGTTCAGACGATACGAAAGTAATGGGTTCTAATGGGATACATCCATTAGATATAACTAAATCTATTATACAAAATGTCGATACAAGTAACTTGAACCAAATTGTATCTGAAACCGATTACAACAATCGCTCTGTATATCAATTAAATGATAAAATCAAATATGATATTAAAACATCAAATTTAGTTTTGAATACAACAGATACAACAGTTAATATATATGACCGTAACAAGATTTCTAAAAACGCAAGTGATATTACTGATGCGATGACAGTAAATAATATTACATTTAACCCTTGGTATCTAACACAATCCAATTCTGGTGATACCAGTGCTAATTATGTTGTATATATGCCTAATGGAGTGAATACGATTGTTTGTATATTTGGATATAGTTCAAGTGAAGTCAAGTTCAAGTTATTAAATGTCGTTCGTTACAATACAACCGAAGCGGTAAAAATACTTCCTTCTACAACGGTTGTTGAAACACCCACAACTGCATCGGCAACACCCGAACCGGAAAATAGCACATCAGAAGATTACATATTAAAAACACAAATCGTGCCACCGGTATGTCCTGCATTTCCCGAATACCCAACCACTGTAAAATGTTCTAACTGTGGTGATAATGATTCTTCAACCACTACTGGTTCTACTACAAACGGAACCGGGCAAACAATTGCGTCAGGATTGGTTCAAGGAACCGGTGATGTGGCGACAGGATTGGTTCAAGGAACGGGTGATGTAGCAAGCAATCTGATTTCAGAAACTGGAGGAGTAGCAAAAGAACTGGTTGGTGAAACAGGTGGATTAGTTCGTGACGTGGCAGGTGAAACGGGTGGACTAGTAAGAGATGCTGCTGGGGGTGCTGGTGGACTGGTAAGAGATGCTGCTGGGGGGACAATAGATATTGTATCAGATATCGCGGGTGGTTTATCTCCATTATTTAATTATAATCCTACCCAAGTTCAACAAACACAACAACCAAATAATCAACAAACACAACAATCTAATTATCAGCAACCAACAACGCAAAGAACAACCGCACCTTACTTAGGAACAAATCATGTATCCGGACAAGTAAAAACTGATAATTACTCCTATTTTGGCAAATTGCCATCCAATCGTGCCAGCAATTATATGCCAATCACAACCGATTTTAGTTCATTTTCGTAATAAGTAAATACAGGTGTAAAAGTATATAAAATTGTATGTATTCATTATTGTATCACAACGAAAATAGTAATGAATAAATTATTAAAAGAAATAGATTTGAACGACATACTTGGTCGTGAAGGGACATTTAATGAAATAAAAGATATATTGGATTATTTGAAGAACAATAACAACAATATCAAAGACAAAAAGGGAATTTATATATATGGTCCTCCCGGTTGTGGAAAATCTAAATTTGTAGTGGATTTACTCGAAAAATTAGACTATGATATCATAAAATACGATGCTGGAGATGTAAGAAACAAAAATTTGATTGAAACAATGAACAGTAATAGTGTTTCAAATCGCAATGTGCTGAATATGATAAAACGAAAGGAAAGGCGACTTGCAATAATTATGGATGAAATCGATGGCATGAATAATGGAGACCGAGGTGGCATAACCGCATTAATTAAACTAATACGTCAAAAAAAAACAAAGAAACAGTTACAGGAAAATACTACTATCAATCCGATAATATGTATTGGTAATTACCACATGGACAAGAAAATAAGAGAACTAATGAAAGTGTGTTATACATTTGAATTACATCGTCCAACAAATATACAAATAAAAACAATATTAACGCGTATTATTCCAGACAATTCATTAGAATTTCATACACGTGACGATATAGTGATAGACTATATACAGAATGATATGCGGAAACTGGAATTTATCCACAATCTATATACAAAGGATAAACACTTTATAACAAATGGGAAGTTCAAAACTATTTTACAAAAGAAAACGTACAATGATGACACCAAAAATATTACAAAAAACATAATAAATAACTATTATCCATTAGAAGAACACAATACAATTATGAATGAAACCGAAAGAACTATCGTTGCGTTATTATGGCACGAAAATATTATAGATATGTTTTCAAAGTTCCCATCAAAAAAAGTAATCCCATTGTATATAAAAATTTTAAATAATATCTGTTTTGCGGACTATACTGATAGAATTACGTTTCAAAATCAAATATGGCAGTTTAATGAGATGACATCATTAATAAAAACATTTTATAATAATAAAATATATCATAATGAATTTCCAGAAAATCAAAATAAGTTTCATCCAGAAGAGGTCCGTTTTACTAAAATATTGACAAAATATTCGACTGAATATAATAATCTGATGTTTATTACAAATTTATGTCAAGAATTAGAATTAGATAAAAAGGACCTGATGCAATGTTTTCAAGAATTAAGAATATATTACAAAGACCGCCCAATAGAGAAGTTATTAGAATTCACAAACATATTTAATGATACGCTACTAACAAAGTTAGATATCAAACGAATTTATAGATATTTGGATAAGAATGTAAAAAAAGAAACTATCATCTTAAATGAGTTTGAAAGTGATACAGAATAAAAATGACGTGTGATTGATTATATTGTATGAAACTACAATATAATTTGTATAGATATCACCGATTTATTCGTGTATATTTACAATGAGTTCTGGGCGAGATTTTATTTCTGTTTGATATATTTTTATATTATCTTCATTTGTCGCAATAGTGGTTTGAACTGGTTGTTCTTTTCGCGATTCAATAATTTTTGTTTTTAATAATTGATTAAATCGTTCTAGTTTTGAAACTTGTTCGTTTAATTCTTCGATTCGTTTTCGTTGATTCTGTATAACTTCGATGATTTGTTGACTATTTAAAGTGACTGGTTCTTGTCCCGGACGATTTAATACAATGGGTGCATTTTGTTTTTGTTGTTCTTGTGCGTTTTTTATCATAACTTCTCGTTTTTCTTCGATTTCCTTGATTTGTTTTAGCGCATCGGGTTTCATATTTGGTCTTCCTGGTTCATAATGCATCAATAAATTATCAATATCATCTAAAAAGAATTTCTTAATATTTTTTTCTGCTTTTCTACGAATGAATGAATTAACCACCTTGCCTGATTCTTTGAATACACGTGGGTCTTGGTTTTGTTCAAACATTTTACGCTTGTCAAAAGTATTATGTTCGTGTGAGAAAACAAGTATTGTTTTTAATGGGTCAAGTTGAACGAAAGGAATGGTATAATCCTTCAAAAAAGCGCGTTCTTCTGCTAATGCGGCGTGTTCTTCGTATCTGGTTTGTGATAATAACTCTTTTTTGAAAGCAAAAGTTCCAGCCGTAGCGTGATTCGGTCCATATGGTCCACATTGTATCATTTTATCCATTCCTTTAAAAAATATATATATCTCACTTGAGCCAGCACATAGTGCGTCGGGATTGGATTGTAATACATCTACTGCGTGTGAAATGCGTTCGGGTGGGTAATAGTCGTCGTCGTCCATATAAACAAAAATAGAACCTCGTGCCTGGTCATGAACAAAATTGCGTTTGGCACCAAGAGTCATCTTTTCATCTATATCAAAATAACGTATCTGTTGAATATTCGAAGCTTCTACTAAATCTTTTATCTTATCTGTCCCATCATCAACGATAATCCATTCTATTCTATCTTTTGGATAATCCTGATTACGAAAGCAATTAAACATATTTTCTATAAACGGACGCCTGTTAAACGTAGGGGTACATACACTAACAAGTGGATAAACCTTCTTTGTTTTCTTTCCCATTAGTATCTACAATAATATAGTTTTTATATACATATTATTATTCCTATTTTTACGTATACTTGCAATTATAGTATAGTGTGGAATTTGTTTAATTCACAACATCTTTACTGGGGGGAGCGGGGATAGAAAGAAATTTCTTGTCAAATCCAGTAAAATGTAATCCAATAAAAATAATAAATAATACGATGACAAGCTTCATTAGTCCATTACTAATAGAATCCAATGTGCTATCTTTTGTTTCAAACTTATAACCATTCGGTTTCATTATATATTCCATAAACAACCCTAGTTTATTCACATTCAATAAAGACGTAATTATTATACTCATACCAAATAAAACAAATAATGTAAGTTTCACAGATTCGACTTTAATATTCATATTGACATTGATTATAGCGGTTACCATGGTTATTATAAACGTAATAGAATACAAATGACGATATATGAATTCAATAATCATATTAATATAATCCATAAGTCCAAACGGATGACAATTTGAGTCGTCGCTTAATTTGGGTTTATTTTTTTCAATAAATTCATATATTTCTTCCTTATATTCGTCATTTGTTAATGGGGCCGCGTATAAATACTTCGCAACCATTGTATGAAGCATAATATAACCAACTATACCCAAATACATAACCGGTCCAATAAATACAAACATATAAACAATATATAAAATCAGACCAATCAAAAATAACGGTATGTAAATATAAACTGGGTGCGCTTGCGTTAGAAAAAACTTAATCAATTCAAAGTTTTCTTCGTCCATAGCAGATAGTACCAAAAGACCCATTACACTAACTAGAATACCAAGATACAGATAATCCGCCGTGACATTAAAGGTTGCGAAATTAATAAGGGTATCTTTCAAAAAACCAACAAAATTATAACAACACGCATTTAAAATGACGAATAAAACAATAAACATTGCCGGAAGAGTAGTATTATTTTTTACAAAAGGTTTATCTGGTAGTTCAATAATTACATTTGTTTGAAAACGATCAATCACATTTGTTGATTTACCAAACATCCACAAAAGAATACGATAAAACTTACTATCTTTTGATAATTCGGTAACGCGTTCGTGTGAAACATCTTTGAATGTACCTTGGTATTTCGAATCCTTATATAATCGTTCATCATTTTCATTTTTATAGAATAATACAAACATCCAATTGATGACTGATAAACTCGCAATACTAATTGCTAATAATCGTGTAAGTATATCTTTTACGATCATTACATCTGAATCATCTTTATCAATCTCTTTTCCAGCAATCATAGATAATACCATAGATATCACAGTCTGTGTATATTTATTTAATTCGTCATAAATAAATTGTATCCATTCAGAAGTGCTTCTCTCTTTTGAATATTTTTTTCTATTCCCTTCATATATATCATCTTGTCCCGTCCAGTCGTCTTCCTCTGGAATATATATAGGATTCAATGTTAGTCCCTCGACAATTGTCTTCTTGGTAGTTTTCGTGTTATCAATGTGGTCGTTCACGTCATTATTCATATGATGTATATTATCCAATGGTTCTATATCGTGATATTGTTTGATTCCACCTTTCCTTTTCTTTATATTTTTAATCTTATGTATCATGTTTTCTTTTTGAAAATTTATATTTTTTGAATTACTAAATGTGGGTGTAGTATCATTTTGTTTCATGAGTATATAATATAAATGAGGTATATTATACATTGCGATAAAAAGTGACAAATTTACACACATTATTTTGCATACATTAGACCACAATTTCCATTTATAAAAGACAATACATTATATCGTTCTTCATATAGCGTCAAATTAAAATTATATTCAAATAAACGCCAGTTTAATTTACGAACACCTACAATATTTCCGTTGTCATCACAAACTGTATCTATATTTGAATTCATCAAATCAATCGGTGGTACATATGTGCTAATTTCAAGTTCGATGGAACGAAATTTGTTTAAATTAATTGCGCCAGAAGGTTGATATTCAAATGGACTGGTATTTAAACAAAAATTATAACAATATATTCCATCCTTTGCGTTTCCAGGTGTTCGCGTATATTTTTCAATATAATCATATACTCCACGTGTTAATGTATTTTCTCTATATTCACCATCCAATACAATACCCATTGTTTCCATTATTTCTTTGCGATTATCAACTGTAAACGCTTGACTAAACGAAATACCAGTATTACGTAGGTCATTTGGGTCAATATTTGGAAAAGCGCCATTATTATCGGTATTTGTATAAATACTACCTCTTACAGGAAGAAACTTATAAGGCCAGTTTGTATAATTAGACCATTCATTTCTTAAATTCACATCATTTCGCTGTAATCTCCACATCCAATTCGAAACCATACCGGTAGATTTTATCTCCAATCTCTTTGAACCAGTTATGTTCTCAAAATCGTATTTTATGACGTCTTTTATTAAATATACGTGGTCTTGTGCTGCGAATACACTGGCTTCGTCTTTTGATAAAAAACAGTAGGTTGATATTAAATGTATATCGGCATTCCAAGTAGATATTTTGGTTTCGTAATTTTCAGCAGAAATGATGAAATTGGGTGGTGTTTGTAAGAACCGATACATTTGAAAACGCGACTCGTTAAAATCTGGTTGAATATAAGGACGATTATTTTCACTATCAAATACATCTCTGACTTGGAATAACTCTTGAATTGGACGGAATGTAACATTAATAACGAGCTCGTTATATTGTAATGCAACCAATGGAAACGCGCAACCGCTATTCAATGTAAACCACGAATTAATGGGTATGTAAATATTGCGACCACGAATAGAAGGTTCGGCACCGTTTTCGTGATACAATGCGGATGGATACATATTTAATCGTCCGTGTGTATTTGCAGGGTCATATAATTCTTCTGTATTTCCAGACATTTGATTAAACAAATCCTTTTTTTCACTTGTAAAATCGCGTTCAACCATCATAGAAATATATTCACCCGTATATTTTTGTAACGTTACCGAACCACAGGTGATTTCTATTTCTTTTATCATATTCGCGCCTATATTTTCTATCCATTTAAAATCATATGGCGCCCAACGATTATTAGTTCCTTCAATTGTATTATTGGTAGGATGATGTATTGGACTCCATATATCAGGTATAGTAACTACTACATACGTGTCCATTAATAGTTCGGCATATCGAGGAATTTTGAAAGAAAATTTGGATGGTTCAGTTAACCGTAAATCACGCGACCCATCATAATCAATTCGAAACTTCTGAAGACCAAAATTACTATATTTACTATAAGTTACTTTAAAGAATGTTTTAGTTGGGTTTCCGGTTAAAAATATATTATTATTTCCTATTGCGATAATATTTAGTAGTCCACCTGCCATATTTAAATAGTATATATATTAATTACTATATTTGTTATTGATAAATATAATATAATGAAAAGTTATAGAAGAACATGAAAAAATATCATATTGCACTTGTTGCTTTAATTATAATTATATTTATTTATCTGTTTATGAGATTTCGTTATCGTAAATCATATTTAAACAATTTAATAAAAAATATGAATGTTGAACAAAATAAAACGGAATGTGAAGAATGCACAAACATTGAAACGTTTGGTAATACAAAAGAGAGCGAGTATGAAAAATATAAACAAAACGAGGGAATAAATATAGTTTCAGTTGGTAAAGATTATATAAAACAACCACTAAAAGAATATGTTATTAAAAGTTCATACAATAGTGCGATTACTGGTGAATATGTAAACAAAGATATGGTAAGCAACTTATTAGAACGAGGATGCCGTTTCTTAGATTTCGAAGTATTGATGGAAGAAGGGATACCGATTGTTACTTATACGACTGACCCAAACCTAGAATTATTTAATACAAACAATACAGAAACGTTGTATGATATATTGAATGTGGTGATTACCAAATCCTTTGCTAAACCTTCACCGAATTATGAAGACCCTATTTTTGTAAACCTACGCATTAAATCAAATGATGCATCGATATATAATCGTATTGCGATTGATATAAGTAGAACATTGAAATCACGTTTATTTAATGGTAAAATAACAAAAGATACTACATTATCGGAAGTAATGGGTAAAGTAGTTTTAGTAGTAGATAAAACAATCAATCGCAATTACGCGGAAGATAGCGTTTGTAAAAATAAGACAGACCAAGATTGTAAAGATTTAACAAAAATGGTGAATTTAGAATCCGGGTCGGATATTTGTCACTTAAACACATATACAAATGTAATGAACCGCCCTAAGAAAACTATACGAGTTAAAGACGATTGCAACTTATGTACGGATATCGAAAAAATACAGATGGTGATTCCAGATTTAATTAACGACAACACTGAAAACCCTCATATGTATGAATTGGTAAATAATTATGGGTGTCAAATTATAACACAACGATATTATATCAATGACGCAGGATTAACTAATTATGAAGAATTCTTTAACAAAAATAAATGTGGTATAATGCCATTGTCGCTTGCAATTGATTATTTATATAAACAACAATTTGAGTAAATTATCGAGAATATATTACATAAAATGTATCAATGTAATATATATTATGAAAGAGAAAAGACAGATGACAAAAAAACGGAACGGTAAATATAATAATTCGTTGTGTGATAACACAATGACATTTCAAGAATGCGAATTAGCAGTATTGCGTCAATCGGTCGATACGATAGAAGAAGAACAGGGTCGTCGTATAGTTCAAAATGATGATGTCAAAAAAATATTAGAAATAGTGGAAAAATTTATTGTAACCAAAAAATTAGTTTGTTATGGTGGAACCGCAATTAATAATATCTTACCTAAAAACGCACAATTTTATGATAAATCAGTAGACCTTCCGGATTATGATTTTTTTTCACCAAACGCACTAGAAAATGCGAAAGAACTTGCTGATATTTATTATAAGGAAGGATACACTGATGTAGAAGCAAAAGCGGGAGTTCATATGGGAACATTTAAAGTTTTTGTGAATTTTATACCCATTGCCGATATTACGCAACTGGTCGACCCATTATATAAATCTATTTACAAAGAATCTATTATGATAGCCGGAATACGATATGCGCCGCCGGATTATCTACGAATGGGTATGTATTTAGAATTATCGCGACCTAATGGCGATATTTCAAGATGGGAGAAAGTATTTAAACGATTAACTTTATTGAATACCCATTATCCTATGAATAGTGGTAACTGTCATCAAATCGATTTACAACGCGATTTGGATTCTAACAAAGAACAATCAGAACAGTTATATACAATCGCGCGCGATACCTTAATAGCGCAAGGCGTTGTTTTCTTTGGTGGGTATGCTTCTAGTTTATATTCAAAATACACATCAAAGCTCGAAAAACAAGAACTGAAAAAAATACCTGATTTTGATGTTATTACAGAAGATATAAATAGAACTGCGATTATTCTAAAAGAACAATTGACACGCGAAGGTTTTAAAAACGTGAAAACAGTTGCGAATAAAGCGATTGGTGAAATTATACCCGAAAGTATAGAAGTGCTTGTTGGCGAAGAAACGATCGCAATGTTATATTCACCCATTGCGTGCCATAACTATAATATTCTTCAAATCGGTAATAATAAAGTAAATGTAGCAACCATAGATACGATATTAAGTTTTTATCTTAGTTTCATTTATTTAGATAGTATCTTTCATAAAGAACGTGTATTATGTATGGCAAAATATTTATTTGATTTGGAACAAAAAACCAGATTAAATCAACGCGGTTTATTAAAACGATTTTCGATGAATTGTTATGGAAAACAGACAACCTTAGAAGATATGCGGTCTGAAAAAAGTGATAAGTTTAAAGAATTAAAAAATAATCGCGACTCAAAAGAATATGAAATGTGGTTTTTGCGTTATGTCCCACAATCTATTTTTGAAAAACAACAAAATAAACTCCTTATTAAAGAAAAGGAAAAGGAAAAAAAACGTGTATCACGAATCAAATCGAAAACCGCAAAGGAAAGTGATATGAGTAAATCAAAACGTTCTACTAAAAAGAAAAACCCGATTGCAAAATTATTCAATAAATTGCGCGGTTCAGACTAAAGTTCGCTTACAAAATTTGTAAATGACATCAAACTATAATATATCGAACCAAAGATTATACTTTTTAGTAATAAACCATAAAAGTTAAAGTTTCCATCATCATTGTATATCGTTAAAAAAGAGAACCGTTTAAAAATAAGTGTATTCACCAGGGGCATTTGGAAAATGAAAAATAAAAATGCGATTAATACTGGTGTCTGCATATTTGAAAATATAATATCCACCCCTCGTTGTTGTCGTTTCTTATCTTCATATTCACGCACATTTCGTTCATTCATATCTTCATATTCACGGACATAATCGTTTACATTTTGTTTTGGTATGTGATTGGGTTGTATTCGTTCATCTTGCGAATAAACAGTTGTATCTTGTGCAATATCCCTCGAAGGTAACCTCTGTAACGGCATATTATTTAATTCATTTCGTTGGTCTTCATTCAATCCGTGTTGTGTAACAGATGTTGGTAAACTGATGGGCGGTTCCTGTTGATTATTACCATAAGGATTTGGATGTGTATTCATGGGGGTATAATTAGTAGCTTGCTCTACATTTTGTTTATTGTTATTCGCACCTCCACTATCTCCGCGAGTATTTTGTGAAAATGCCACATCATTACTCGGTTGTATTGGTAAATTCGCAATGCTGGTGGTGGTATTTTCCATAAACTATACACTACTATTATATAGTATAGTGTATAGTTTGACGCATAATTTATAAAATAATTTTTTCTTGTTCGGACATGTCTAATATTTTCTTATTATTATCACATTTTTCTGACTTTGTTTCATACTTGTAACATTTATTATTATGTTTGAATATTTTATTTTCGATTTCACTTATTACAGGCCCACCAAAATCGATACATTTTTTGCCAGAACATACTTTTCTAAATAAAGAGGCTAATCCGATTCCTAAAAGAATAGAAATAAGAGATTGACCGGTTTTCGTATGTAATAATCTTTGTAAATTCATATAATATACATTAAACTGATACTAAAAATATCAAAATATTTCTACTTTGTCTGTGGTTTTATTGTCGTTATTTCACTTTCATCACTAGGACATTCGACTTCTACTTGGTTATACGAGAAACAGTTATCCGCATTATCACGGTATTGTAATAAATCTACATTTTCAGGTGTTGGATATACATATATTTTTTTGGTATCAGGCATGGTAATATATACTGCAAATATGCCAAATGCTAAACTAATAAGAAAAACTTTTAAGTCAATGTATTTAAAAAAATTCATTTATAAATTATAGACAGATAATGAACTCGATTGATTTACTTTTTATTCTTCTTCTTTTTCTTCTTTTTTCCATCGCTTTTCTTATTTTCTAATTTGTGTTTGTCTTCTTCCTCCATTTCTTTTAATAAATCGGGATGAATAAAAGTAGACTGTTCTTGTTTACCTAATTCAGGCATACGAAATACGCATTTTCCACCGGTTTCTTCAATTGCGTGCATATACTGTTGTTGTTTTTCTAAACGCGCTCGAATAGCCCTTTCCTCTACCAGTTGTTGCTGTAACACTTGTTCTTTTTTCAGTTGTCCGCGTTGTTTCATTTGTTCTTTCAATTCGGATTGTTTCGTCATGCGATCAATCGCATTTGTATCCAACTTCATATTTTTCCCCAACGATCCTGCCATTTGTTTCAACATATCACCCATTCCCTCACCTCCTAAATTTTGCATCATTTCATCCATACCACCACCGCCACCACCACCACCACCCGCTGCCATAGAACGTGCTAGTTTCTTCATCATGCCGCCCATGTTTCCACCACCCAGGTTTTTCATTATTTCATCCAATCCGCCACCACCTGCCATATTTTTCATCATTTCATCAAGACCTCCAGCGCCAGCTGCACCACCTGCCATATTTTTCATCATTTCATCCAGACCACCCCCGCCCATATCTTTCATTTTACCCATCAACTCACCTGCTTCCTTCATAATTTCGTCACGTGAAATATCACCATCTTTCATTTTTTTATCTAGTTTTCCACTTACCTTCTTCATTAAATCCATTATACGCTTTGGATTGCTCATTAACTTCTTAATTATATCTTGTGGATTTGCGTTTTCGTCCATATCTCCTTGGAACATATCTCCAAAATCTCCAGATATTTCCTCTGCCATTTCCTGTGCTAGGGAACCGATTTTTCCGTGAAATAACCCCTGTAAATGCTCATGCATATTTTCCATATTCGGCATATTTTCCATATTTTTAAATTCTTCGCGAGGGTTTTCGTCGTCACTATTATTATTTGTATCTATATTTTTAAAAAAATCAGTTATACCACTCATTGTTTCCGTTAATTTTGATTGTAACTCCGTTTCGTCTATTCCTTCAAATATATTCATACATTCACCAAATGTAGTTTTATCTTTAATATCACCCACAACTGTGAATAGAATAAGTTGCAGATACTTCCAAATCGTTTTTTGGGTATTTTCACTTACATCACTGGTTGTGTATAATAGTTTGAAATCGGTATTTGGCAAAAATTCTACATTTATCTCACTATCTTCTTTGAAAATATCTTCATTTTGATAGAGAATATCAAAAAAACGCTCGGGATATACTTTCACACAATGTTCGAACACGGTTCTTACTACGGTTTCATCTGCGTCTTTTTCCAAGTTACTCCATAAATTACAATGTTCGGGATATGTTTGAGATAAATCTGAAGCAAAATCAGCAATTACTGTAAAAAAATTATTGGGAATTTCCTTTTTATCCTCCATTTTATATTATAATATATCGTTAACGTGTTTATTATGTTTTTATGATAAAGTATAAATAAATTTCTACGATTGCACTGACCGAAAAGTAAAATTGAATACTTTATTGCGTAATGATATTTACCAAACTAAAACCTACAAAACACACACTATATTGAATTATAATGGACGTTCAACTGCAACCAGTAAAATCACCGAGTTTGACACGTGGGATTATTTCTAATATTAATATTGAAAAAAAAATAAACCTATTTCTTGTAAGCATATCACACGGTTATCTTAATGAAATAAATGGATTCGAACAAACCCCTATGAACGTAATATATATCTATCAGCGATATTTCCCCGAAGATGAACTCATAATATTTTTGAATAATACTATGCGATGTGTTGAAATAAAAAATCATACTTATTATTGGAAGAAAGAAACCAACAAAAACAAAGAACACGATAATGTTGTATTGTTATACCAAATTATCTTAGGACGACTATATAATAAAAAAAATAATGTAGGCGACAGTGTTTCATTATATAATGTCTATTCTGAATATAAAAAAATCTATAACAAATATGTAACCGTACTAAATTCTTGTTTGATAGATACAAAATATATGATAGATACCAGTTATCATATGTGTTGAATTACATAAATTGATTGAACGCCAATTCTTTATAATCACGGTCGGTTTGTTTAGGATGTTCCAAAGGCATAGCCAAAGTACTCTGGTCGCGACAATATTTGACATAACCTATCGTTTCGTTATACAATGCGGGAACTAAATGGTCCAATACTAATTTATTGAGTGCTTCTATTTGTTCTCTAATTTTGTCTGGTTTATGTTCTGCGTATTGTAAAAAAATGGTTCTCATTACACTTTTGATTATATCTATGTTTTGAGGTGGAACAATATACTTATTATCTGATGCTGTATATACTCCTGCGCGTAATCCATTGTGTATCATTTGTATATTTTCTTTTGAAAAATATGCGTTTGATAACACAGTATTTTCCATCGTTCCTGTAAGTGCTTCGCGATAATTCGTTGTTTTCTCACGTAGTTCCATTTTTTCTTGCATCTTAAAGACAACATTCGGTGACGGGTCTACTATATTAACACGACCATTATATCTTTCTACATTTTGAATTATTGGTTTTGGCTGACTTTGGTTAAAATCACTGTAAGACATATTTTAGAATAATGGTATATTCTCTTATTAGAAAATAGTTTCAAAACAAACACAACAAACACTAAATACTCACACGAAAATATATCCGGTAATATTATAATATGGACCGTTTCTATTTCATAGTTTTAACAGTTGCGACTATTTCTTTGATATTATTTTTAACCTATATTGGTATTTTAATGAAATATTACTCCAAGTCGGATCTGGCATATCCATCCATCGCAAATACCTGTCCGGATTATTGGACGTTAGACACTGATGCTACAACAGGTGAAACAACATGTAAAGTGCCTGATGATGGAAAACCGAATCGGGGCACAGCCAGTTATGATTGTCAGAGCTATATTAATAGATATCCAGATTTGAAAAACGCGGTTGAAACAGCACACGGAAGTAGTGATTGTTCGGTTCCAGAAGTTGCTTCTTGGGCGGATAGACATTGGAACTCGAATGGTAAAAATGAAGGGAGGTCTCCTACTGTTTCTGGTACGAATGAAGTTACCGAAGTGATACCTTACGGTGAAGATAGTATTATATGTGATTTAAAAAACTGGGCAAATACAAATAGTATTGTTTGGGATGGTGTGAGTAATTACAATAAATGTGGTCTATAAAAATATGGCGTGATATAACATCATATTTTTACTTATACAACAAACTTTATTACACGTGGTTGTTCTCCCGACGGGAAACTAATCTCACTTAATGAAACGGGAGACTGAAACAATGATTTTATTTTTACAGAATTCTCTACTTTCATTATCATACCATCCTCATCATATTTTTCCTCAATCAACATTTCCATTATATGATGTTTATTCAGACGAAGAGAACCCACAATCGGCCTAATACTATTAATATGCAAATCTATAGCGGATTTTAAAAATTCTTTATTGTTTGTCTGTTTATATTCATCCAATAATTTGTTCTTCTGTTCCAATATTTTAAACAATTTATCGTTGTTTTTATTTATTGTTAGCATACGTTCGTCATTTTCATATATATCTTTGTATTTATCGATAAAATCTTTTTGTTGCTGTGAATATTCATTAAATAATTTCAATTGTTCTGCGAATCGTTTGACTGAATCTTCTTCATTTGAATAATTAAAGAGAGTATTTAGTTTTTCGATAATAATATTATCTTTGGATTCGTTGAATTCATCATTTACCATTTTATATAGATCGATGAATTGATGAAGCTGACCTGAAAATAGTTGGATATCTAATTCACACGGACTAGAACTGTCGCCGCATATAGCCGAGTATACTTTATCTTTCTTTCCAAATAATGTTCCAACCGGTCGTTTGCACTTTATACATTTTGTCTTTATTTTCGCAATTTTTTGTTTGGATATACGCTTATTTTCATCTTCTTTAAATACTTTGCGTTTCATTTCTAGCTCTTTCGTTTCATAATTTTGTTTTAATAAAAAATATTTTTTAAGGGCATCATTATATTCAGTATTGTCAGTTTGGTTATCAGAATAACCTACTATTTTATCTGCTATCTTGGTTGTATTCGTATTTCGAAATGATATACTTGGGTTATGTTCCATCTTGAAATCAACTACATTTTCCGTCATACCTTCTATTACTGTCATTATGTTATTTGATACGTTTAGTATCTTCAATTTATTAAGATTTGTTAAATCAAGAGAACCTATGCGGTTATATTCGCAATTTAATTCTTCAATATTACTGGGCATGTTCTCTATTTGCGATAAATTATTGTGACTGATATTAATATATGTTAACTTTGATAAATTGTCGATAGTGACTGTTTCAAGTATATTATTAGAAATTGATAATCGTTCGAGAGAGCCTGGTAAATTTTGTATAGAAAGTAAACTATTATTATCACATTCTAACACAGTAATGCCTTTGGGGACGTTGCGTATGTTTGTTATTTTACCAGGATGAAAGAATACCTTCTTTACTAACTGGAACCCTTGTTCACGTAAAATAGTGAGGTCAATATCACCATATAACAGTTCGTTTACATTTAAAATATCTGTTTGTTTATTGTAAGTTGTTAAAATATCAGTCAATTGTTGTTGTGCCGTATTATTTTCATTTATAATATCTTCTCGCTCTTGTTTACTATTATTCATAATAATACCTATACATTGTATCTCTAAATAATTTCTCAACTTGTAAACGGTAAATCGGATAGACTACTCATTTGCGTTTCTCTCATTTTCTTTCGTTCGTCTTGATGATATCGAATTTTAGATAATATCATATCTTGGTCTCGCTCCATCATATCGCGTTTTTCCTCATCTGTTATTTTATTTTTATTACAATTATAGAGAACCAGACCAACGATTACCAGAAACAATACAAATATTCCTAAATTTAATACATAATAATACGTGGAGACTCTGTTTACGTGACATTGTTTGAGTGTATTGAATAAGTAATTTTTTGCGTTGCCGTCTATTAAGTTTGCGTTTTCCATACAAATATCTATATAAGTTATTTGTATGAAAATATGGTTACATCTACGCTAAATAGTAGAAACACGCATATATGATAATATTGCGATTGATATGAAAAACAACCATATCGGAATATCCCCCACCCACCCACTCACTTCCAAAAATCTGATTACAAATACGCCAAATAGTATAGAACACTCATATATGATAGTATTGCAATGAATATTGAAAACAACCATATCGGTATAACCGTTTTATGGCGATATCCTACTCCAAATGGTCGAAAAGAACCTTCTTCATTATAGAATAAAGCAGGTCTATGCATATGTATTGTTAAAAAGATGATTAAAAATAGTAAAATAGAAACCGTTAATTTATTTTTTATAATAAATCCCTTCATATCTATTGTATAACGACAAATTATTTAACAATCTTAATCCATTTCAAAATCATCATCATCTCTATCTTCTGGGTAAAAATCACCATCATCGTATCCATTTTCTAATTCAGTAAAATCATACGTATCGCGATTCGTTCCAGTGTCTTCACCAGGATTCATTTCGTTATCTTCATCCTCAAATACATCTTTATTTGCGGGTTGTTGTGGAAGTTGTTCTCCTAATAAATCGGTTTCATATATAGTTCCGTTTTGTATCATTTCACTGCGTTCTCTATCGTATGCCGATTTATCGTACATATACATACTTTTTTGTAAACCCACATTCCAACGTCCTATTTTATGATGTTTCAACGTGTCTTCTATGTTTCGGTCTTGAATATTCATGTCACCTAAATATTTCATCATGCGCTGTTTCTCTTTTTCTTTGGAACGGTTAATATTCTTCATAATATCATCATATGACAAGTTTGTCGTATTACTATGAGTCATTCCCATATTTAAATAAGTTATCAATAATTTGGCTATTCGTTGTTGTAATTCTTCCTGGTGTCCCAAATCTATCTGGATTTCTGCTACATCTTCGTCTTGTCTCATCGATTGTAATGAATCATCATTCTCTGTGGCAATTTGTTCTCTACGTTTCATTTTTCGTTCTTGAATGTCAGCGTGTAATAAACCATCATCCATTGATAAATCAATATACTCGTTTAACACAGATAGATAACAATATTCAAATATAGAACAGGTGGTTTGTGTATCTAGTATACTATGAAATGATTCATCTGTATCGTTGATTTTTTTTACAATTTCACTATGAACTGGTATATGTTGTATAAATGCATCCATATCTTTTAAACGATTGCTTAATTCTTTCAATAATTTTATTATCACTTTATCATTTTGAAAATGACCGATTGACATATAATATGTCTCCAATATAGTGTCAATATCAGCATAATGTTGCTTTGATAACCCCCAAGATTCTAATCTCATATTATGAAACGTAGGACCACTACTGGATAACGCAGACGGATACAGAGAACTCATATTATGTATATATGTCTTTAATGTTTGGAACTGACTATACATATCAACGCTATCCGCATTACCATTTATAGAAGGAATTGTCGTTAATGTATTGAGAAAAACAATCATCTTTGAAATCTCATTATTAGATATATTTCCGTGTTGATTCAAAAAGTTGCTGACGCTATCTTTCATTTTTTTATTAACATTTGTTAAGTAACGTTTCATTGTTTGTAATTCCGGCGATATTTCGTGTGTCATACGTTTTGGATTATATGTATTCAATAAATTTAATAAATGCCGTCTGAATGGTTCAGAAAAAACAGTATCATTTGTTTGTTCCATTTTATTTAAGATCTCTTTCAATACACCGACTTGTTTGAAATTCGTGTTCTCGGTTATTTCAATAATATTGCGTTTTTGTACCAAGTCCATCAGTTGTTGAAGGTGAGTTTCATTATATATTTTGCCGTTCTTTTTCATAAATTCGATTTTATCTTGCATCGTCCATTCGGGGTTATATTCGGTTGGTCTTTCACTACATATAGATTGGTATTTTTCAGGAACGGGCAAGTTAGTATCAAAATTACAATAATAAAAGATTGTGCTATATATGACTTCTTCCATATTACCGGAATTCATAACAGGGTAAGACATCCCGGTAATTTCCGGATCATATAACATAGGCGCTTTCGATAGAGAATGAATATGTTTCGCAATGCTACCTAACTGCCTTGTAATACGAATATTCATACCAATCTCTTCGTTTTCATTATTAAAATACTCTATTGGTCGCACTATATTATTATCATTGCAGCACGCGTTTTCTAAAAACGGCACATCTCCTGATGTTTTTAACAATGTATCCTTTTCTTTGACGATATTATTAATATGTTCTATGATAGAATAACCATATAGCGATGTCTTATTCATCAACGCGTGTATCATATTATATTGTTTTATATTACCTTCTTTCATCATATGCGACAATTCATTTTTAAAATCGTTACTGACTGTCCTAAGATTTTTCGCAACAGAATAAGGAACCACCGGTGGTAAAAATCGCTTCCATTTTGTTATATTATGTTCTTCTGGGGTTACCGTATCAGGATTTAATAATATATAATCTCGTTTTTTTGTATACATATCAGTGACATCATTGCGGGGTAAAATATTGTTACTGATAATATCTTTGATACGAGATTTAATTGTTTCTACTTTATATTTTTTCAAAGAATTCCAAGGGGTAATAGAACTCTTAATCTTGTTAATAATACAAGCAATATATTCTATTCCAGTAATATCTTCGATTCCCTCCATTGGAAACCCACTGAATGAACGAACGCATCCGGGAAAACCTTTGGTTGTTTTTATTGACGGAACAACTGTTTGTATATAGACGTGGAGAACCGACGCAACAATAAATATAATTGTTTCATTACGATAGTCTTTATAAGGTTGTAACGGTTTTTTTCCGTCTTTTTGTTGTTTATTTGAACGTTTATTATATTTGGATTCATTCATAATATCTTTATCAATGTGTTCTGTTGTAGTTCTTATAATAAATTCTTCACCACCATCAACATTAATATCAGTATACGTCGCAATGGCAGAAAACACATTATATATCATTTCAGACGTTTCATTTTCGAATATTCTCTTTTCTTTTCTACCAATGTTCTCAAGAATAACATTACCCAATTCCTTTTCCATCACATCGCGAGTGCTAACATGATAACCCAAATTGTCAAACCCTTCATCTGTATCGAATTCTATTTTACGAAGAGTATATCCTGTATGACGGTCAACCGTGGCATCTCCATTATCACTGATAATTCCTACATCCTGACATAATTGTTCTAATTTATCCAAATAGTTGTGTCCTAGTGTAAACGCATTTGCAAGTTCATAGATAGATTTGGGAAAAAGTTGTGTATTTGTTTCCTTACAATAAAACCAATGCGCGCTTTCTTTTAACTCTTCTATCATAGGTGCTCGGCAGAACTTGTCGACAAATATTACGATATCATTTTGTTTTTTGACAAAATCGGATTGACCCAGTATTAATTCGCGTAATTTTAGATTTGGCGATGTAATCAATTCTTCTGCGTTTGACGTTCCTCCGAGCGCATATGCAAGATTATTTGCGCGATACAAATTAATTTCACGTAAGATTTTAGATTTTTGCAACTGTTTTCTATAATATTGAAGATTCGTATTTAGTTTCTCTGCCAATTCTGTCGCAGATATTTCATACCTCATATCAAACTCATTCATTAATTTATTATTTGAAAGTGATTGTCTGCGCGTATCAACGGTTTCACATATATTTGTTTTCATATTTTTATAACAAGTTTCGCTGATATTACAAAATAATGTATTTGTATCAAAAAACGCTTCTGGGTCAATCTCTTTATCTTCTATCCAGTTCGTTTTTACACGTCGATAGTATTTAATACGTTTACGTTCGTTTGATTCGGCTTCTACCTTCCGTGTTTCTATATCGGATAGATTATTACTGTCTATATCGTCACCCAGAGTTGGTTTTATTTCAAGAATTGCGTATTCACCGCTGCGAACGCGTTTTTTCCCTTCGATTAATGTTTGTGCCAATTCATTGGATTGTTCTTTTTCGATATTATGTTTCATTGTAAGGTTCTCTGTTAAGAATTCCAAAAACAAATCAGGCGTCATCTCTTTGCGCTGTGTATCGTATTTATTTAACATATCATATGGTGTATCGTCGAATTCAATATCATAATACAATTCATCCCCGCTATTATCTTTTTGAAGTTCCTTCATGGAAGAATACTTCTTTGTTAAGAACCGTCTAACACAATCATCTCCTGGTTTCATTTTTTCATTATCAGTAAGTTCGTCTATATTTGGGGGTTCCAATGCTCGGTCAAGGTTCTCTGGTGTTACAAGCGAAATCATCATCGTTTTTATCATATTTGTATATAAACAAGCACTGTCGACAGTATATAGATTATTCAGCACTTCTTGAGAACTATGAATAGGTCTATTTTTTTCACCACGTTCGAGATTGTAATTTTGTGTAAACATGTCATTCATATCACTATTATTTGTCAGTATATGAATAAGCGAACTTTCCTTCAAATTAGTATCATATTTTGCGTTTCGTAATCTGGAGTAAGATTGTTCGTTTTTACTATAATCTTGTTTTATTTCTGTTATTCTTTGTTTTATAAAGTAACGAATTTCATCATATTGTTTATATGTAACATCGGTCGAATAAATCAAAAATGGTTCTAATTGTTTCACAATATCCACGAATGAGACTTGTTCTTTTACATATTTACGAATCAATTTCACAAAGAACCGCGTTTTCGGTATAATCACTTCTAAAAATTTACGTAAAGTATCGTCACCAATTTGTTCTTCGTTCAACTCTTTATTCAACAAGAATTGATGGATTCCATTCAAAAATATACCTTTATTCTCGTCGTTCATATTTCCGTAGTCGATTTCTTTTGATAAATCATCAATTATATGTGGATTTGTTACCATTTGTTCTCGTAAAATACGAAACAATGACATATTCTCATGATGCAAATTCGCGCGCTTCAAAATATTTGTTCCCGGTAAGTCAATCAACGAATATCGTATAACTGGTTCGGGCATAATTAAAAACGACTTTATTGTCATTTCATCATCAGATGTGATATTTTTCCGCAAATAAACCGTTTTTCCTGATTTCATATTTATTTTATCTAAGGTGGTTTCGCCCATATTATACCTCTGAATTAAGTACTTTTTGCGTTTTTCACTATCATTATATGTCACTGCCGAATAAAAATTATCCAGGTTCTCTACAACTGCATCCAGATTCGTTTTTACACTCACTGTATCTAAATATAATTCCTTATTATCACTATCATTGAACGACGACAGTTCTTCTAATATGGTTTGGGTATAGTTTAAATAAGTTGATTGATTTTCTTTATATGCGGTTTCAGTTTGCGATATATCATCAATTGGAGGACCTTCGCTCGTATATAATAACTTATTGTTAGTAACAACGGGTATTAACCAACGTAGTTTGGTATTCATTTTACAGATGTTTTCAATCAACGGTTTATAATTTGCTCCTTTGATTAGCGCGCTGTATACATTTTGGTTGTCATCGAAATTTGAAAACATATGTCTCAGTTGTTTGTATCGTTCGGCTAATAAGTGTATATTGTCTAACACCTGTTTTGTTCGCTTGTTATTTGGTATCGTTGATAATAACTCGTCTGTCATATCAGTTATTTGTTCATCGATTCCATACTGTCTTTCATTTTCAGGGATTTCTACCAGATATTTTGCACCTTCCAGTTTTTTTCCATAACTAATATCATTTATATCCAAATATAAATCACGCAGAGTATCCTTTATATTTTCATCTGCAGCACCGTTTTCAGGAATAGTTATAATAGATTCATTTTCATCTGTATATTCCATTCTTGCGTATTCATCTTCTTTGAATTCAGACAATTCAGACAATTCTATGTCTTCGTTGTTATCTAAAGTTTCTTTTACATTCGCAAGAGACGTAATACCACTCAATGATTCGGGTTTGTTACGATGTTTGATTTTTTCTATAGGTATATGAGAAGGAATACCTTGATATTTGAAATTAATATATAGCGTATGTAATTCAGGGTATGTTGTTATTTCTATCATATCCTCTTCTAAATTTGTAATTTCACCGGTTATAATGCTTGGAATTTCACCACCAAAATGAATATCTATCCATTGTTTTGGTAAAAGATTATTTTGACGGGCATATCCATTTTCTTCAGCGCGATCTAATAAGTTGATATGTGTAATAGATTCATCTGTTATACGCCCGGTAGAAGTTATATTCAGTTGGATAAATTCACCTGTAGAAACATGAATTATTTTCAACACATTGTTATCTATGTAATTTATTAGATATGTGCTTTGATGTAACACCGGGTTGGTAGGAGAAATAATTTCAATTATATCACCCAATTCTAATGAAAATTTATTTGTATTCTTTGGATCATTCATAGTTTCGTTGATAGTTTCGATTGGATCACTTTCCAAAGATGTTTCCATTATAGTATAATATGATAAAATTAAAATTTCATGTCTAAATGTATTTCAGTGAAAAGTATATTTTTCAAAATGAAAAAGGATAAAGATATGTATTTGTAATATGATACCCATACATAATGAAACTATACTCAACCGATGTAAATTCATTGATAAACCTAAACTTAAACCAGCGCATTATTACCAATGATAATATACAATATAGAGTATTTAATTACGATAAAGAATTATTGTCCTATAACAACACACGATTACGAGACTATAGACATGTTACATTCACTTATCCAGAGAACAACGTTATCAGTTTTGCATCTCCCCAAACATCATCATATTCTAAATTTAAACAATCCAATCCTAACTTCAATAATTTGATTGTAAACGAATATATAGAGGGGGACAATATATGTTTATTTTATGACTATCGTATCTGCAAGTGGAAATTAACAACTATAAATTCACACAATGAAAATAGTAATAATGACACGATTGTAACACGATTTATCAGTTCATTGGGGTATGTAGATATCGCTCATATAAACGATATGATGTGTATAAATGAACTTTACAAAAATTGCTGTTTTTTATTTGTAATAAAACATAATGACGCCACTAATATATCTACATCCTATCTCGTATCGGTATATCGGTTGTGTAATCAGTATGTTGAATTCATACCATCCTCTACTTATGAGAACTGGGATATATTGAAGGAATATAATGGAATAATCTGTTTTCCTATACGCTATGATATGAATAACTACGAAGACACTGAACGTTTATTATTATCATTCACAAGCGAAATATCTGGTGTAATGTTAACGGATAGTGCTACTGGCGATAAATGCAAATTATTATCTTTTTATTATTCAACTAAAACAAAACTACATAATATAAATTCGATTGTTATATTCCGGTATTTATGTTTGCGTAGGATAAATGGCGTCCATAAATATTTATCACAATCTACCAAAGATAAAAATAATTTTTATCGCATTCGTGATGTATATGAAGAACTAATTAATATGTTATACAACGCATATATGGAAACATATGTACGAAAAAACAATCTTCGATTATGTGAGAAGTATTTTACGTTTATTCGCAAAATACATCAAGATGTCTATATATCTTCTTTCGCTAAACAAAAGAAACAATGTGTTACCCGCAAAGAAGTTGTTAATTATTTGAACTCATTACACCCAAAAGAAGTATTGTCAATTATGATAGGCAATGAAAACTAATATGAAGAATACAAAGTAGATAATTTACTCAAATTTTGAATATATTTTGTAGAATGTTCTTTGTTTTCTGCGTTCATTTGCTTAATAGGGTCACGGATATTGTCAATCATTTTTAGAATACTATTCGATTTGTCTACATCGGAAAAGTCATTACTATAATCTTTTTCAAAGAAAAATGTGATATCCCCCTTGTCTATTTCGGTTTTATACACACTATATACTTTACTATGCCAGGATTTTATCAAAACAGTTGGATTTGCACGCTTAATTGTTTCAAATGCGGTAATTGCGTATTTAATCTCATCGCTTTCAGGATAAATAGTTTGGATATCATTAAGAAAGTCAAAAAAATGTGTGTTAAATCCTCGCAAATATGTTGTCTTGTCGGGCATATTATATTATACACTTTCTATAAAATACCATTTATATTGTTTTTATGTAGACATTATTTTACGTGTTGTCCTAATGGTTGTGTTGGTGGAACTACTTGATTAATTTCATCCATGCGCGTTTGTTGTATATTATCAAGTGTCACGTCATTTGATATTTTATCAGCAACATAGTTGTCTTCGGGGGTTTCAATAAATAACATATCATTTTCAGTTGTTACATAATTATGCATAGAGCGATTACCACCGTTCCCTTTCGCACTTAATTCGTCACTCGTTAAATTATACATTGTATATTTTTCAGACATAATATTCACACCACCTACAGAACCACCTAGTTCAAATCCACTTGGTTCAGATGCTGTTTTTGAAAATGTCACGCTCTTTTTCTTCATATCATTATGAAAATGTTTTACAATATCGTCACCCATAATCGAACGATAATTCTCATTCACCAATAATAATGTAGGGACACTATGGACGTTTGGGGGCAATAATACTTTCTTTCCATTCTCTAATGTGATATGTGTTCTTTTTGTAGTAGGGTCTTGCGTTCGTTTATCAATACATATAAAACTAATTTTATCTTTCAGATTTCCTTTTACTAAAGTATTTACTGTTTTTTGACTATGCGTGCAATAATTACTGTAATATAAAATATCCATTTGATATTACAAAATATAATGATTTTTTTACTTAAACGAATTGATGATTAAGCAGAAATAGCAGATTGACACATTGTGTATAAAAGACGGTTCTGGAAATAGAAAATACCATATGCTAATAAACCAAACAAGGCACTTGTGTAATAATCAAGACCCTTCTGTTTTTTTATTCCAAACGCGATGACCGAGATACCGAGTATACACATAATTACAAATGCCATAACTGATAAGGCATAAAAATACAGGCAATATTGTTGTCCCAAAGGACCAAATACATTTTGTTCTAAACCGTCCATTCTTTATCTAGAATATATATTATACATATATATATTTATGTCTACCTCTAACTGACTTCCTGGCTATCTCATATACTTCTTGTGATGCTTCTTTGTATAGTGAATTTATTTCCACCTTGGAATCGTGTGATAATTCGTCGTCTTCATCAAAGATGGCTTTAAATTCTTCGGTTACTTCGGTTACTTGTTCTGCAATCCTCATTGATACCAGATAGAGTGCGGATATTTCAGCATTATTGACCGCACTACATTGTTCTTTATGGAATGACCTGTATTCGTCTACTTCTTCATCTACATCTATCAAGGCTGTTTGATATGTTTCGACTGATGCTTCGAATGCTTCTTTGTAGTGTGTCTTACCTGCCAATGTAATTGCATCTGTTATGGCTAATTTGAATTCATCAGTTGCTTCTATTGCTTCAGTGGTCGCCTTGTTGGCTTCTCGATATGCTTCTTCTTTGTATAATATATTGTTTACTGATGCGGCTTCTTCTGTGATGTGTGCTTTGAATTTTTCGATTTCTTTTTCGATTGCTTCATCGTATGATTTGACTGCCAAGACAACGCACTTATTTGCTACATCGCACATGTGTACTTCTTGTGGGGTAACAGCATTCACAGTGACTGTGTTGATTGCTATCTGATATAATGCATTAGCCTCGTTGACTTCTATCTTCTTATCGACTACTGACCGTTCTACCTGATAGGTTCCTCTCTTCACGACACGACGATAGTCTATTATCTTCTTGTTGGCTACCGAGGTCTTGTTGACTACCTTATTGTAAGATTTCTTCATGTATTGTTTAGCTGCGTATGCGGCTTTGTATAATGTGGGGTGTTCTTTTTTTTCGTTTCTCGCCTGTTGGAGTAAACGATATGCTAATGTCTTCTTTACTGAAGCGCGGCACGCTACCTCAATTGCCTTCTTTTGAGTTTGTTCCAAAGCTTCTTTAATTTCTTCAGATGCTTCATTAAATGCGGGGTCTTCTTTGATTGCCCCTTTGACTATGAGATAGTCTAAATTATTCTTCAGTGAAGTGCGACACGCTATATCGAGATTATCATATGCTTCGGTGACGTCCACACTGGCTGCCTTATATGTGTTCAGTGCTACTGGGTAGCAATGGGAAGTCTTAAACAAATCATTATGGTATAGTTTATTGTGACCCATTTCGGATTTCATTTTACGATATTAAATTGTGCGTTTTGATAATACATACATATACTTTTATTATGTTTACCATATTACATTACATTTTTGTTGTATGTAACAATCTATTTGTAAAAAATCAGTTAGATAGTTTTGAATATAATATCATAATATAATTTATATACTATCATCGGATAAATGGAAGATACAAATGTATGGAACATGATAGATACGTACTTTTCGGATAACCCACAAAGTTTAGTAAGACATCATACCGAATCATATAATGATTTTTTCAAAAACGGAATTTTTCGTATGTTTAAGGAAAAAAAACCTATTACGATACAAACAAATTATGACGAAACAATAAAAGATTATAGAGGTCAAGCTATTTTACATCTTGGTGGAAAGGATGGTTCTAAAATATATTTTGGAAAACCGGTCATTTATGACGAGAATAACAGTCATTTTATGTTCCCAAATGAAGCCAGATTGCGAAATATGACTTATGGTATGACAATTCATTATGATATTGATGTCGAAATCATTACTATCCGTGAACCTGGAGAACTGGCGAATTTAATTGGACCAAATGAATTATTAGTAGACGATAATGAAGTGAATCCCGAATATGTAAATGTGAAAAAGAGTACTGCGGATTTGACCGAGTTAATCGATAATGAAAATATGGAAGGTGGTGCTATAAAAAACAACAAAAAAACAAAAAAAATTACATCGGATGCTACTGTAGCACAACAAGCTCTTATTCGTGAAATGACAGAACAATCAGTGAAAGATGATAGTACACAAGTAGAAGAGTTTTCATTAAAGAAACTGTTATTAGGTAAATTTCCTATTATGGTTCAATCCGATTATTGTGTGTTATCTGGGTTACCACGAGAAACAAGGTTCTCAATGGGTGAATGTAGAAATGATGTAGGTGGTTATTTTATTATTGATGGAAAGGAGAAGACCGTTGTTTCCCAAGAGAAGTTTGGGGATAATCTGCTTTATATAAAGGAATCCGGTGATGAAAATTACTTATATTCGGCTGAAATCAAGTCTGTATCTGAAAATGTATCCAAACCAATTCGTCAATTGTCTGTAAAAATCGTAGCACCAAATGAGAAGTTTACATTCAAAAATATAGTTGTTAGTATTCCAAATATAAGAAACCCAATTCCGTTGTTTATTCTATTTCGCGCTTTAGGATTTACAACAGACAAACAGATTATCAATATGTGCTTACTTGATATGGATAAATACGAAAATATGATTGACCTTTTTATACCATCCGTTCATGACGCTGGAGGCATTATGACACAAGAACTCGCATTAAAATATATCGCATCATTTACAAAGGAAAAAAATACAACTCAAGTTTTATATATTCTTGCTGATTATTTCCTTCCCCATATTGGCGAAACCAACTTTTTACAAAAAGCATATTTCTTGGGTTATATTACATTTCGTTTATTGAAAGTATACGTAGGCATAGATGAACCTACTGACAGGGACAATTTCAAATATAAGCGTATTGAACTTGTGGGAACACTTTTAAATGGTCTGTTCGGTGAATTTTATTCTTTGCAACATAATGCCATTCGTCTAGGATATGAAAAAAAATATAATTTCAATAAAGCAATTTATGAAAATAACCTACGTGGACTCATCGAACAGAATACAAAGGAAATATTCAATGAACGCATCTTAGAATCAGGTGTTCGTCGCGGATTTAAGGGAGATTGGGGCGCAACATCGCATACAAAACGAGTTGGTGTAATTCAGGATTTAAATAGACTCTCGTTTTGTTCTGCGTTAAGTCACTTGCGTAAAACGAATCTACCATTAGACCCTAGTGTGAAAGTAGTAGGTCCTCGTGTTTTACACGGAACACAATGGGGGTTTTTTGACCCAATCGACACGCCAGACGGTGGTAATATCGGTCTTCATAAACATCTATCGATATCATCTTATATTACACAAAGCGTTTCAAGAGAACCTTTGATTCAATGGCTGCGTGAAAAAGTAGAAATGAAACTATTGGAAGATTGTATTCCTATTAATATTTCAAGAATGACAAAAATATTTGTAAATGGATTTTGGTGCGGTGTTATTGATAATCCACGAGAGTGTGTTGAAAAAATAAGACTGTTTCGTCGTAACGCACTATTATCGATATATACAAGTGTTACATTTGATGTTCAACAAAATGTGATATTTATTTACAACGATGGGGGACGAATATGTCGTCCTATTTTTTATCGTGATACTGATACACAGAAAATGTCATTTGAAAATCCCAAGATACAAAAACATATTGAAGACCAAAAATATACCTGGCAACAACTTATATCCGGTTTTAATAATAAGAAATTAGAGAACTTCAATACAAATAATTACAATATGTATGAACTACACGAGTTGTATGATAATATAAATAGCGAATCCAATCCCGCTAAATTACAACGATTTAATGACGAAAAAGCAATTATTGATTATATCGACTCAAGTGAAACCGAAAATACACTTATCGCGTTAAATAAAGAACAATATGAAGCAGATACACAAAGTAAATATACACATATGGAACTACACGAGTCACTCATTTTTGGCGTTATGTCCAATTTAATTATCTTTCCCGAAAACAATCCCGCTACACGTAACTCTTTCTCTTGTGGTCAATCAAAACAAGCGTCATCTATGTATCATACTAATCATCAACTTCGTATGGATAAAACAGCTGTTGTTTTGAATTACGGACAAATCCCTCTTGTCAAAACACGATATATGGAACATATTAATAATGAAGAGAATGTATACGGTGAAAATACAATTGTCGCAATTATGTGTTATACTGGATATAATGTGGAAGATGCAATTTTAATAAATGAAGGCGCACTAAAACGTGGGTTATTCAGAACAACCTATTATAGCACATATGAAACACACGAAGAAACGGATAAATCGGGTGATGGTGTTAGTGAAACTCGATTCGGAAATATCGAAAACGATACCACCGTTGTTGGGAGCAAGCCTGGGTATGATTATAGTAAACTTGACAAATATGGTCTAATACGCGAAAATACAGTTATCAATGAAAAAACGGTTCTCGTTGGCATGACCACATCCGACGGTTCTGATAAAAAGGTTGATTCATCAAAAACACCCAAGAAAGGACAACTTGGTATTGTAGACAAAACGTTTATTACAGAAGGTGAAGCAGGAACGCGCATCGCAAAAGTAAGAGTTCGCGAGGTTAGAATACCTAATCTGGGTGACAAAATGGCATCAAGGGCGGGACAGAAAGGCACAATTGGATTAGTTGTTCCGGAATCAGATATGCCTTTTACAAAAGATGGTGTGCGTCCGGATATTATTATCAATCCTCACGCAATCCCATCTCGTATGACTATCGGACACCTTGTAGAATGTATTATAGGTAAAAGTGCGGCTATGTATGGCGGATTTGGTGACTGTACTGCCTTTGTAAATAAAGGCACAAAAATCAATAAATTCGGTGAAATGTTGACGAAAGTAGGTTATCATTCCAGTGGAAATGATATTTTGTATAATGGTATGACGGGAGAACAAATCGAGAGTGAGATTTTCGTGGGACCGAACTATTATATGCGATTGAAACATATGGTGAAGGATAAAATTAATCATCGTGCATTGGGTCCTAGAACCGCATTGACGAGGCAAGCGGTTTCGGGAAGAGCAAATGATGGTGGATTACGAATAGGTGAAATGGAACGTGATGTTGTCATTTCGATTGGTGCATCCGAATTTTTACGCGAGTCAATGATGGAACGTGGCGATAAATACAAAATAGCAATATGTAATACATCCGGATTACTCGCCATATATAATCCCGCCAAGAATATTTTTATGAGTCCTATGGCAGACGGTCCTATTAAATTTATAGGCAATGTAAATAACACTGAACTAAATGTCGAAAATATTACAAAACACGGAAGAACATTTAGTGTTGTTAATGTTCCTTACTCATTCAAACTCTTAATGCAAGAACTCGGCACGATAAACGTACAAATGAGGTTTATTACAGAAGATAATATTAACCAGATCGAAAATATGACTTATTCTAAAAATATTGATAAACTGATGTATACCAAAGATGCAGATATTGAAAAAATCATCAAGGATAATAAACAATTGTTAGAAGAATCCAGAAAAAACACACGTGTGAATACATCTGATACAATTGATTCTTTTAGTCCTATCGTTCAATCCCCTGAATATCCACCTTCCCCTGAATATCCACCTTCCCCTGAATATCCACCTTCCCCTGAATATCAAACCAATTCGCCCGGAGATATTATGAATAACAAATCATTTGAAAGTTCTACCGACACATCGATACCAAAATATCGGGCACTTGAAGATACACCAAACACTTCACCATTGGAACCACCACCAGGACAATATCCAAATTCACCATTGGAACCACCACCATTATCAGACGAGGATAAACTGGCTGAATTAGCAAAAACGTACGACGTTGGCGATAATGTATATTATAGAGGAGACACAACAATGAACCGATTATGGACTGTATCCAATGTTGGTGACCGTTTTTTAAAAATAGAAACTGATATTCCCAGTAATGATAATACCGATGTAATACAAGTGGTTACCGCGAATGATATATATAGAACAGAGGATGTAAAGAATTTGAGCAATCTATCCACTCCTACAAATACACCGCCCCCGCCTTTGATTCGCGATGATTTGGAATCTATGGATAGTAATATTTCTTCTATGAGTGGCGGTAATGCTACGAAATATACACAACCCGCCACTATTCATTTCGCACCGGTTATCAAAGTTACTAATGGCAGCACGGAAATGTCTACAGATGGTCTTTTATCAAATAACGCAGAACCGAACCAACCTGATGATATGATCCAAATGAATAATGACGTTATACATCATCATAATCAAGTTACAGAATTACCAACATCTATTATTGACACACCAACAGAAGGTCCAATTGATTTTAATAACTTTGTTATTAAAAAAATCTAACAAAAATTGAATTCAATTATATGAATGATGTATAGTATTATTATTTCTAGTAATATACATAATGAGTACATCTAACAATCGTATATTAAAATTATATCGTTCGCGTATTACTATCGTAGAACAACTCGAAGTGTTGAACTATGATATTACGAATTTCGATGATTTTAGCATAAATGAAATCGAAGCAATGGAACAAAACAACCAATTGGATATACTTGTAACACATAAACAAAGCGACCGTAAATTATACGTCAAATACTATTTAAAAAATAGTCAATATTTAAAGAAGGACATTAACGAATTTGTTAGTGATTTATATGATATTCAAAACACATTGACGAACGATGACACATTTGTTATTATTACGGACGACGAACCCAATGCTATTATGCAAACCACGATTCGTTACTTTTATGACCATAGTGAAAAATTCATTGTCTTGCATAATATTAATCGCTTACAATTCAATATTTTAAACCATTCTTTGGTTCCCAAAGCCAGAATTTTGAACGAGGCAGAGGTTAACGATTTAAAACAAAAATACAGTATTCATAACAAAAAACAATTACCCGAAATTTCGCGATTCGACCCTCAAGCTTTAGCAATCTATCTTCGACCGGGCGAAATTTGCGAATTCCAACGAAATAGTGCTACGGCAATGAATTATAACTATTACCGTGTGTGTGTGTAACAAAATATAGTGATATTGTAATATAAATATGTCTATTGATTTCTTAAATAATTACAGTCCGAATGATTTTTTTTATGTAGGCGCAAATGACATGCCAACAGTTACTGAATGCAGCAATGTAAACTCGGTCAATTGTGGAACGATTGATGATTCAAATCAACAACAATGTATCACGCAAGAAAAATGCAAAAATAAATTGCTACTAGAACAATTGCAAAAAGCAGACAATGGTGCAAGTGAAAAACACCAGAATACAAAAGACCAATACAATCGTGGTCTTTTACAAATGGGAAATTTGACGGTTGGTATATTCGGACTTGCGTATTTAGCATATAGATATCGAAGTATGTAAATTTTTTGTAGACATAATATAACTATTGTATATCATGTCTCAAACTCAATCTATGCAAAACGCAATTCCATCTAATTTTGCATTAGACATAACTAATAATAAATTAACTGTATCTTCGTCAGATATATCTTATATGAATGGCGACTATGTTGCGTCGTCATCCAGCACATTTGGTGGTGTTGGTAACACTTGGACCGCTATAAATTGTTTTGATAATAACGACGCTACCTTTTGGCATGTTCCTTGGACTCCACACGGAGGATATACACAGGGTCCTTATACTTCCGGTAAATATATTGGCGGCGGTACAAGTGATACATATTTCAAAACGACTACCACCGCAGGAACCATTAAAAACGGCGAGTGGATACAAATACAATTGCCATATACGCTGTCTCCTACCAGTTTCTCAATACTTAATGCTCAACATTGTTGTCCTGAACGGTTCCCTAAACGTTTTTCATTTTTAGGTTCCCGTGATGGTAGTAGTTGGGATGTTATTAATACACAGGATATAGACAAAGCACACGAAAAATATGATACAAGTAAACACATTTCGTTTAATATACCCAATGTATCGTCCAAATCATATTACTTTTTCCGCATTGTATTTGAAGAACAAAACAATCATCCATATTGTAATGTTGTTAATATAGCCGGCATTCAAATTTACGGAAAACCATGTCAAACTCTTAACGGAAATTGTGAAACATTCTCTAATATCATGCCACAAATAGAAGGACTTTCTACTATGGAGAACCAGAATGATGTTCTTACCAAAATTATACAATTTAATAAAGATTATGCAACGTATATCGACTGCACAGAGAACAATTCTTGTGCTATCGATAAAGTTACTCTCCTTGCACAATTAACTGATTTGAACACGTCTATTACATCAACAACTAATAGCATTACGACTACCACGACCAATACCACTCCAGCACTGTTTGATGCCTCACATAATAATGTAGTTACCACTCACGAAGAAAACGAACTATTAAGACGAGAAATTGACAGCAAAATGATGGAACTTTCGGATCACGACAATAGTTTTAGCAAAGAAAAAAAGACACATTTTGACAATACCATTCTTTCAAACGCATTATGGAGTGTTGTAGGAACATCCGCACTGTATTTTGTTTTCAAAAATATGTAAATGAAATATCATAAAAATATACTCCTATTGTAGAAGAAACATACAATATGAATACTGAATACGACTTTGAAGTTATACAAATGGTTCCGACTCAAAACGACCAAAAAATTATTTCAAATGAAATGATTTTCAAAGGTTTGGATGATTTGGGAATATCTAAGTTTCAACCGAACGGAACATACAAGTTTTCATCTTCGTCATGGTCGTCCGATAATACAGAAGCATACAAGGCATTTGATAACGATAGCAATACATTTTGGGAATGTGATTTTAAAAATAACGATACATATGATAAATTAAATCGCAATTATCCCGCGTATTCACAAAATCCGTATAATGAGGTTTCGATATATCAATCCGGTGGAACAGTGGAAACTATCGCTACCACACAGGTTGGTGTAGATAAGATGGTTGATGTTTTAGGAGAATGGATGCAAATTATATTACCGTATAAATCTTATTTATTTGATTATTCGATACGTACACCGCAATTCGGTAAAAACAATACTTTTCCTACAAAATTTACATTAGTTGGTTCAAATGATGGACAACAATGGGATATGATAAAAGAACATAATGATTTTAAAGATGGACTTCCTCCAATGCCAATTGTGAAAAAAACATATCATATTAATTCTAAGAAACAATATTCTTATTATCGTTTTATATTCAATCGTTCGGGCAAAAATATGAATGTAATCAAAATAAATAATATCACTCTCTCTGGAACAAGACAGTTGGTAGAAAATCCCAATGTAAACAAAGAGACTTTTTCTCTTATCGGAAGACAAAATACTATAAAACACGCTTTGGAAAGTTTCGTAAACGGCGATAATATTTCTTTAGAAAATAGTTCTACATGCAAAACTTGTACTAATACGAATAAAAAACACGATATTGTAACCTATTGTGGATTGACCGGCATTCTGGTGCTATCAGTTGTATTATTTTTATCTAGGAGAACCAAATGATAATTTTTCAAATGTATTTTTATTTTTACCAAATAAAAATACATTTTCTATACATTTAGTATAGAGATGACCGCACCTGTTCTGATACAATCAAATACTCAACCCGAAGTATATTTATTAATAAGAAATCAGAAACGACATATTCCAGATATGGAAACGTTTAACGCATTTGAATTTAATGGAAGTGATATTATAAAAATTACAGACACTTTAATCAATAGCATTCCTTCGGGGGATGTTATGCCCAGTATAAAATCGATTACTAGTTGTCCTACTGGCATTACCTGTTCTGGAACATCTCTTACAGAAAACGAGAAAAAAATTATTCTTGCTTATAAAATATATTTAAATAGAGAACCAGACCAAGGTGGGTTCTCCAATTATGTATCTAGTTTATCCGGTGCGACCAGTATATCACAAATAATAAACAGTTTTGTTAACAGTCCTGAGTTCGGGGGTATTACTGCTTTTCAAACCACTAATAATATTAAGGATATTATAACACAACAAATCACTCCGTTACAAGAAACTTCTACACAATATGCCAATACTATGCAATCTATTAATAATAACTACAATGATTTAGATAATTCAGTTTCGCAATATAACTCTACTTTATCTACCGTTTCGGACCCTACTAATATCAATAAATATCAGTTTTCATCGGAAGACATCCGCAAGAAATTAAATAATGAAATCGCACCCAGTGTCGAACAAACGCGTATCAATGATATTAAACTACAAACAGAACAATCGCAAAATACATTTTTACTTGCTACAATTGTTTCAAGTAGTCTAGTTGTTTTCGCAATATTGCTGGCGCGTGAATAACACCCATTTTATCTACATTTTTTTGACATTGTATATTATATATTATGTCAACTCCTGTGTTTGATTTAGGTAGTATTTTAAACGTCCAATCCAATTATATAAAAAATTTAAGTACCGACGACGAGGAACTCATAAGTAAATTATCACAAGTCGATGCTGGTTTAAATGAGCTTAAATCTTCTTATGTTAGCGCAGATATAACGTCGAATGATATTCTCACTAAACAAGCCAAAGTCAGTGAAATCGTAACTACCGAAAATGAACGGTTGAACGAGGTAAAACAGATTGTCGATGATGTTGTTTCGGGTGAAAACAGAAATATACAATTAAATGAGAGCTATCGTTTACGACAACAACAATATACTAAAATGAAAATCATATTCTCATTCGCATTACTATTATGTGTATTATTTCATTTACTCGGCAAATATGTTCCGGTTATACCATCTGTTATTATTACCATTTTAATTATTATTACCATCACAACCGCTATTATATGGTGTATTACGATTTATACAATGGTATTGCAGCGTGATAAAACGAATTTTAATGAGTTGGACATAGATAATACGACTTATCCTAGTACGAGCGAAGCAAGCGAACAACAACGAAGAGCTATGTTACAAGGTGACTTACTTGGTGCTTCAGGAAAAGTATGCTCGGGACCGGCATGCTGCAATCCCAAACCAGACGGGGAGCAAGGCATTTCTGGTAATTGGGAAACATATACTAAGTGGAACGAAATCGAACAAAAGTGTCTACCCGAAGAGGGATTTACTACAATACAATCCAGATATAGTAATTCGGATATCCAAAATGGACCAACCACTACATCTGTTATACCCCCCATAAGTAATTCGGACAAATACTCGAAATATTAATCATTCTCGTATCAAAAAATGTAACAAAATAGTTACATTTTTTATTTTTTATTTTTTGTTTCTAGTAATCTGAATCATCATCTACGTTTTCTACGCAATCTTTACGCGCCATTCGTCTTTTTTTTTTTTTCAATAGTTTTTTTTTCACTTTTATTCACAATATATTATTAAATTATTTTTATAATTTTTATTTTATTAATATAGACG